>MDTC01247869.1_pt1 | contig 31214 bp, 29 predicted proteins | sample 811181 | NCBI WGS metagenome assembly MDTC01 (sample SAMN05326644, study PRJNA326480) | marine metagenome | isolation source: seawater | place: Pacific Ocean: North | collected 2011
ACTCTATAGACGATGTTTCTGCTACCTCTCTCGCAAGAGATGTCGTGAAGAATATCGAAGAAAAACTCGCATATCCAGGACAAATTAAAGTAGTGGTAATACGCGAAAAACGGTCTGTCGAGTACGCAAGATAGAAGACCGTAGCATAGCTAATAGATTTACAATACCTGCTGGGGGTCAGATAACCTGACTCCCAGAGATGGATTGGAATGGATCATATAAAAGTAGATTTACATCTACATACCAATCATTCTGACGGAGATTTGTCTCCTAGCGACCTTGTCGAGCTTTGTTTTGAACGAGGCCTTCAGACAATAGCAGTTACGGACCATGACACCACCTCCGCCTTACAGGAGGCTCGGGAATGTGCGTCGAAGTTTGGAATCAGGTTGATAAACGGAATAGAACTAGGTACCAATTATCTTGACGATGAAGTACACATTCTTGGATATGGAATAGATCTACAAGATGCGGGGTTTCAAGATAAGCTTTCAATATTTAGAAAGGACCGATTACTCAGAGGGAAGAAGATAATTGAAAAACTTGTCTCCATTGGGCTTAATATATCCTGGGAAATGGTTAGGAATATTGCAAAGGGAGACTCTGTTGGAAGACCCCATATTGCGATGGCATTGGTGGAATTAGGGTACGCGGCAAATATTAAAGACGCTTTTAAAAAGTATCTGAACACCGATTCCCCAGGGTTCATTCCCAGAGAGATGGTCAGACCTACAGAAGCTGTGGAAATTCTTAGGGACAACGGAGCATTACCTGTTTTGGCCCACCCCCTTTTATCTAATTCAAAGTCTGGTCGAAAAAGTATTCAGAATTTGGTTGAATTAATACCTGAACTTTGTGAAGCCGGGTTAATGGGTATAGAGGTTTATTATGGTGATTATGATTCTCAACAAGTGTCCCGATTGATTGAACTAGCCGAAAAATATTCTTTAATCAAATGTGGTGGTAGTGATTATCATAACTCGGAGAATAGAGACGACCCACACCCCGGAGACGTAGGCCCCCCTCAAGAATCAGTCAAGCAGATAGATCTAGCTATTTCCCGTGAATTTTAGCCAATATATTGTTTTTATTGCTGTTCCCTGCTGCTGCTATCTTATAGGTGCAATTCCCATTTCATATTTATTTGGAAGGTTTTGGGCCAAAATAGATATTAGGACTCAGGGCTCTAGGAATGCTGGAGCATCCAATTTAGCAGTGTACGGTGGCAGAAATATCGGAATCATAGCTGGTTTGCTGGACTGCTTAATAAAAGGAACTTTTACTCTGCTATTTCTCGATGTTATCCTTGGTCTAGGCCCTTATTTGCTTTTAATTGCCTCTATGAGTTTGATTGCCGGCCATAATTGGTCTATTTTCATTGGATTGGAGGGAGGACGGGGAATTTCCACAGCTTTTGGATTGCTGATTGGATTTCAAATGTGGGAAGAAATTCTTGTTCTGACGATATTTCTCGGTATTATAGGGCGCCTTATTCTGTATAAAGACAGCGGATTTTGGTGTTTTATTTCTTTTGGATTACTGCCACTCTTATGCTTTGCCTTTCAAGAGCAAACACATATTATAATTTTTAGCGTGTTGCTAGTGATCATGCTTTTATCGAAACGCCTTATGTCGAACGGAAATATGATTCGTGAAGGATCACTGAAATCTACACTATTGTGTAGGCTTGTTTTTGACAGAGATATTCTTTCCAAAACGTCTTGGCTCAAGAGAGGATGAAATTGATATTTTGTGCAACTACTAAAGCAACGTTTGTCATGTACCTTTAGAGCCTATAATATTTTTGTGCAAATAGTTGATCGGGTACTTTTATGGTTGATGATTTAGATAACCAAATAATTGAAACGCTAAGTTTGGATGGTAGGATGTCTAATGCCAGTATTGCTAGAAATCTAGGCGTTAGTGAAGGGACCATCAGGCGTCGCCTCAATATCTTGAAAGATGAAGGTATTATCGATATCAAAGTGGTTCTAAACCCAAACTATGTAGCTTCGGAAACTGAGGCTATTATTGGAATACAAGTTGACCTCCCTGTGATCAGGCAAGTCGTTTTGAAACTCAATCAAATTAATGAGATTCGCTGGGTTAATATCACATCAGGATCTTTTGATATTTTTGTTAACGTTTCTACAAAATCATTGTCTGATCTTCTGGAACTTTTGCAAAACAAAATCGGAAATATAGATGGGGTAAAAAAAATAGAGACATTTACTACGCTAGATGTCCCCAAAGATAAATTAAGAGGAATATAAATTTTCTTATCGGCAGGCCGGAGGGTTTAATTGTTGAAAGATATTAGTTGTGGAGCTTTGCGCTCTCAGGATATTGGAAAATCGGTCACCTTGGCAGGATGGGTTCACCGAAGACGTGATCATGGCAATCTCATATTTATTGATTTGCGAGATCGAGATGGGTTAGTTCAGGTGGTATTCAACCCAGAATTGGCAGAAAAGGCCCATGTCATCGCTCAACTCTTGCGTAATGAATGGGTCATACAGGTATCGGGTGAGGTTTTGGCTAGGCCAGAAGGCACTGTAAATGAAGATATGTTGTCGGGAGCTGTTGAAGTATATGCTTCAGAATTGACAGTTTTAAACCAATCTTTGACTCCTCCCTTTTATGTTAACGAAGATACTACAGTTGACGAGAATGTAAGACTCAAATATCGGTATGTTGACCTTAGAAGAGAAGCCATGAAAAATGCCATGATAATTAGGCATAAAGTTGTGAAATATATACGCGATTTCTTAGACTCTGAGGGTTTTTTGGAAATCGAAACCCCTATACTAATTAAAAGCACGCCTGAAGGAGCTAGAGATCACATAGTTCCTAGCCGGTTATACCCTGGTAACTTTTATGCTTTGCCCCAATCTCCTCAGCAGCTTAAGCAACTTTTGATGGTAGCTGGGTTTGAGAAATATTTTCAGATAGCTAGGTGTTTTAGAGACGAAGATTCTAGAGCTGATAGACAGCCAGAATTCACACAGCTAGATTTGGAGATGAGTTTTGTAACCCAGGAAGATGTTCTCTCTTTGACTGAAGATTTGTTTACTGGATTGTTAGAGTCTTTGTTTCCCGATAAGAAATTTATGAAACCTTTTCCTAAACTATCTTACGAACAAAGTATGGAAGATTACGGTACAGACAAACCAGATCTGAGATTTGAAATGAAGATGTCAGATTTGGGAAATACAGCGAAGAAAACAGAATTCAATGTTTTTCATAATGTTTTGGATAACGGTGGGATTGTTAAGGGGTTTTCTGCTCCTGGTTGTGGAGAATTCACCAGAGGCCAAATAGATGAGTTAACAGAATTTGTTAAGGAACGAGGAGCAAGTGGCCTCATAGCCATTGGTATTAATGGTGCTGGTGAATCATTGGAACCAATTGATATGGATAAAGTTAGATCAAATATTACTCGATTTTTGACTCCAGAGAATGTTAAAGATTTTGCTATTTCTACTGGTGCTGCAAACGGAGACTTAGTGCTCCTTGTGGCGGGGGAACCAAAATCGACTAATGCGTCCTTAGCTGCATTACGTCATGAAATGGGGATAAGGTTAGAGTTGGCTGATCCAAATATGATGATGTTTGCATTTGTAACAGATTTTCCGCTATTTGAATGGAATTTGGAGGAGAGGAGATGGGATGCATCCCACCATGCCTTCTGCATGCCTAAGGACGGATTTAGTAAGTATTTATCCAATGACCCAGGTAAGGTTATTGCACAGTCATATGACTTAGTTTGTAACGGGCTTGAAATGGCGAGTGGAAGTATAAGGGTTCACAACAGGGAATTGCAGGAAGATATATTTGGAGTGCTTGGCTATTCTAGAGAAGAGGTATCGGAAAGGTTTTCCCAATTGTTGGATGCCTTCGAATATGGAGCACCTCCACACGGGGGAATCGCACCAGGCATAGATAGGCTCATTATGATACTTATGGGAAAAGATTCGATAAGAGATGTAATTGCGTTCCCTAAAACGCAAAGCCAGATGGATCCATTGTTTGGAGCTCCTTCAGCTGTAGAACAAAGCCAATTAGAAGAGCTTCATATTGAAGTAGTGGGCCTTGAGGTTGAAGAAGGCTAAGAAGCGATATTAGCTAAGCAGATTTCTTTTCCAGGGTTGCAAGTTCGATTATCTCGCTGCTGTCGTTTGACAATTTCACTGGAGAGTCCCCTGTAATGGTCTCTTTCTCAACATCACAGTGTGTTATGCCACTCATGCTGGGTAGTTCAAACATAACTTCCATGAGAGTTGATTCCAAAATAGTGCGTAACCCTCTGGCTCCGGTCTTTTGTTCTATGGCTTGTTCAGCTGTGGCTAACAATGAATCTTTACTAAAATTCAAATTAACATTTTCCATTCTGAACAAGGCTTTGTATTGTTCTACAAATGCATTTTTGGGTTCAGTCAATATTCGTACCAAATCGTCTTTTGTGAGTTCATCTAAAGTCACTAGAACCGGTAGTCTACCTACGAATTCGGTGATGAAACCAAATTCCATTAAGTCATCAGGATTAAGTTGGTGACGAACTGAATCGATCACACTTTGGCTGCCCTCATTATGATTGGAGGCTTGTTTGAATCCCACGCTGTAGTTATCTTTATGGACTCTTTTCATTAGTAGTTCAGCCATGCCTTCAAATGCACCACCTACCATAAAGAGAATGTCATCAGTTTTTATTTGCATGAATTCTTGTTGAGGGTGTTTTCGACCACCTTGTGGAGGGACATTAGCAAGACATCCCTCTATGATTTTTAGAAGAGCCTGCTGAACACCTTCGCCGGATACATCCCTAGTAATTGAAGGATTTGGACTTTTTCTCGTGATCTTATCTATTTCATCAATGTATATGATTCCGTGTTCTGCTTTTGAAATATCGTAGTCGGCAGCTTGGATAAGTCTCAAAAGTATATTTTCAACGTCTTCTCCAACATAACCCGCTTCTGTTATTGAAGTCGCGTCTACGATGGCAAATGGTACGTCTAGTATTTTTGCCAGAGTTTGTGCAAGGTGAGTTTTGCCTGACCCAGATGGCCCATACATTAAAATATTTGCCTTCTGAAGCTCTATTTTTTCATCTGAATGTTTATTCGACCAAACCCTCTTGTAGTGGTTGTATACAGCCACGCTTAGAATTTTCTTTGCCTTCTCTTGGCCGATTACGTACTCTTCCAGTTGGTCATAAATGAATTTCGGGGTAATACCTTTTTCGACCGGGTTATCTAGATCCTCTATGTCTTCCGGAGTTTCCTCTGAAATTATTTGTTGGCATAACTCGACACATTCGTCGCATATGAAAACCCTGTCAGGTCCTGCTATTAGCCTTTTTACTTGTGCCTGAGGTTTGCTACAAAATGAACATAGGTAATCGTTCTGAGTTGTGGACATTTATACCTCTATTCAGCGCTGTTATTGGGAGAGGACATCACCACATCAATGAGGCCGTACTCTTCGGCTTGTTCTGAACTCATGTAGAAATCTCGGTCTGTATCTCTAGCGATCTTTTCGTATGATTGGCCTGTGTGTTCAGAGATGATATTTCGAATTTTGTCTTGCATTCTGATGATTTCGCGTGCAGCAATTTCTATATCTGAGGCTTGACCCTGTGCACCGCCTAATGCCTGATGCATGTGTATTGTGGAATTGGGTAGGGCGTATCTCTTTCCGTCAGCCCCTCCGCACAGCAGTACTGTACCCATACTCGCTGCCATGCCAACACATATTGTGGAGACGTCAGGTCTGATCAATTGCATAGTGTCGTATATTGCTAGACCTGCTGTAATTACTCCTCCGGGTGAGTTGATATAGAGATTTATGTCTCTTTCTGGATCCTCTCTGTCAAGGAAAAGTAATTGAGCAATTATTGCATTTGCTACCTGGTCGTTAATTCCAGTTCCTAGAAAAACGATCCTTTCCTTTAGCAGAAGAGAGTAAATATCATAGGTTCTCTCCCCTCTTGGATCTCTTTCTACTACATACGGGATTATATTTTCAGGTCTATCAAGCATTTACTTCTCCTTCTTCTGTTTCCTGGTCCTTATTATCATTGCTAGAACCATCATCGACATCTTCCACATCAGGTTCTTGGTTAGCAATGTCTTGTTCAGATTCTCCAGCAGCGATACCTTCCAGCTTCTTCATGGTTTCTTCCATGAGAAGTGATCTACTCAAGTAGTCTCTCATCTGCGCGTTTTGACTTGATTCAGGTATTTCTTGTTCTGCGTTAGAAAACATCTCTGTTATTCTGTCATCTATGTCTTCGTCCGAAACCTCTAGCCCTTCTTCTTCAGCTAATTTAGCTAATACAAAGGACCGTTTTAGTCTGTCGGAAGCTTCTGTTTTTGATTCTTCTACGAATTCTTCTCTTGTTTTCCCTAAGGAGGCTAGATAATCATCCATATTCATATTGGCTTGAGAAACCATTCTTTCCTGTTCTTCAACCATATGCTCTGCTTCATGTTGCAATAATAGGGCTGACATCTCTACTTTGGCTGTGTCCATCAATGCTTCTACGATGGATTCCCTGTGAGTTCTTGTAATTTCTTCTTCAGCTTCGGTTTGAATGCTTTTTTGAACTTCTTCTTTTAAATCACGAAGAGTTTCGTGACCTTCTCCGATGCTTTTGGCGAATTCATCATCGATTTCTGGTAATACTCTTGCCTTGATATCTTTGATAGTCACGTCAAATGAAGCATCTTGATTAGCAAGATCAGGATCTGCAAAATCTTCTGGGATTGAAAGATCAAATTGAGATGGTTTATCTGGTTCCATTCCTACCAGTTTTTCGGAAAATCCAGGGAAAGGTCGGCCTATTTCTTCGTTTACTAAATAAACAGCATCACTTTCATCAAAAATTGTCTTTTCCCCAACAGTTCCCTTTATTTGGGCTGTGATCATGTCTCCAATCTCAATAGGCCTTTCAGTAGGTTCCCATGTGGCAACACTTAGTCGGAGTTGTTCAATACGGCTGTCTACAGCGTCATCTTCTATTTTAGGGTGCTCTTTTTCAATTCTGATTTCCGAGTATTCACCCAGATCAACTTCTGGTCTAAGTGGCACAATTGCTGAGAATTGGAATGGGTCTAATTCCTCCATTTCTATGCTGGGGAGGCCAACAGCATCCAAATCTTTCTCATTGATTGCTTGGTTTGTAAGCTCTGGAAGCATGGAATCCAGAACTTCATTCAGCATCGATTCTCTACCAAAATATTGTTCAATGATTCTCCGTGGAGCTTTACCCTTCCTGAAACCAGGTATATTGACTCGTTGAACCACCCGTTGATAAGCCCTATCCAAATATGGGTCGATATCATCATCTTCAAGTTCGATGTGAAGCACTGTTTGTCTGTCGACGACATCGTCCTGAGTTATTTTCACCAGTGTCTCCTAGGAGTGATTTTTAAAAAAGCAGGAAGATAATTATATCACCACGATAAACTCGATTGGCATTTAGCCAGTAAAAACCTCCTTTATATGTGTATGTTTGGGACATTTATCGTTGACAGGAATTCGTGTCCTAAATTACGATTCATACGTGTTGTTAATATTTGGTGAGATTAGTTTTTGGAGCTATTTGAACCTATGTCAGATAGATACAAGAATGAGATAGAAAAAATACTGGAAGATACCCCAGAGCTTCCAGACGCCCCCTTGGAGGCCATTGGGCCTCAGGAATCATTTTACGACCAGATACTTTCTTTGTTTCATATGTCTAGGGACCGTAAATTTGGCTCGGTTTCAGCGTTTAACATGTTTCTTTTATCTTTGATTTTTTTTGCCGGCTTTTTTATTATCAAGATGAACTTATTTGCTGTTTTTGGTATTAGTTCGCTCATCGTGTCTTACCTAACATTTGTTTGGCCAACTTCCCTTAACAGGCCTGGTTTGTTTTTGAACAGGTTCATGACTTGGAGTGGAGGACTGTTCAAGAAGAAAGATAAATAGGTGGGTTTGCAAAAAGCATAAAAGGTATCACCTGAATTATGGATGTATCGATCCTATTCGCCTTCACAGCCGGGACAGTAGCAGCATTTAACCCATGCGGCGCCGCCATGTTTCCGGCCTATGTTGGGTTTCATTTAAGTAAATCTTCTTCTTCCCTATCCCCCTTATTTATTTTGTTAAAAGGTTTATTCATTGGCCTTACGCTCACCATTGGGTTTGTTGTGGTATTTGGTGTTTTTGGAATTTTTATGGCATTAGGGTTTAGGCTTTTCGGGTCACTACTGCCTTTTATAGGTCTGGGTATTGGGACGTTAATTTTCCTTACCGGTCTTTGGTTGCTTCTGATGAATCGTAGCTTGCCTGTCAGTTTTTTGGGGAATTTATCCTTTGGGTCCTTTCAAGGAATTAACCAAATATTTATGTTCGGCATCGCTTACGCTCTTGCCTCTTTGAGTTGTGCTTTGCCTGTTTTTCTATCTGCTGTAGGAATCGTAGTTGGGTCTGGAGTATCAGTCGCTGGGGTAACAAATGTTGTGGCCGGGTCGCTTGCCTATAGCCTTGGTATGGGTTTGATAATGATGTCCGTCACGGTAGCGGTCTTATATTTTGAGGATGCTACTCAACGGTTGGTAGGCATATTAATTCCCTATGTCGAGCTGATAGGTAAATTGTCGATGGTAGCAGCAGGGGCCTATATTATCGTGTATTGGCTGATTGGTGATGGTGCTGAATTATTGAGGTATCGGTTGGGAAGAACTTGAAGATGACGGGATGGAGCCGGAATGCCATCCCGTACTATCAACCATAATTATGTTGATTATTCTGAAACTACTGGGTTGCTTAGCACTCCTACACCGCTAATTTCTACCTCTACAGTGTCTCCCGGATGAATGTCTCCAGGAGTACCAGGAGTACCAGTCATTATCACATCCCCTACTTCTAAGGTTATGACTGCGCTGACATATTCAATGATTTTGGTAACTGGGTGTAGTAAATCAGATGTGTTTTGATTCTGCTTTTCTTCTCCGTTTACCCTGCATATAACCTGTATGTTTGTTGGATCGAGGTCTGTTGTCATCCAAGGCCCAATCGGACCAAAGGTATCTGAAGATTTAGCCCGTGCCCATTGCAAATCGTTTTGTTGCCAGTCTCGAACTGAAACATCATTGCCGCAAGTGTAGGCAAAGACGTAGTCAAGCGCGTTGGCCTGAGTTGCCCCTTTACATTCTTTTCCGATTACTAATGCTAATTCTGCCTCAGGTTGTACTTTGGCACCTTCAGCGATAGCGATTTTGGGTATTACAATGTCATCCCCGTGCCCTACCACAGTTGTGGATGCCTTGAGAAATGGTTCTGGAGCTTCAGGACCTGGCCGGTCTCCAAGATGACTTTTATAGTTGAGCCCAATGGCAACTATTTTGTTAGGGGCTACAGGTGATAATAATTTTACGTTCCCCAAAGAGAAGGTGTTACCTGTTGTTTCGTAAGAACTGAAAGGTGCGTTGGATATTTCGGATATCGTTTCCCCTTCTAAAACTCCGAAAGAAGAATTCTCGTTATTTTGAAATCTTACATAATTTGTCATATTTCTCTCCCTAGATTGAGGTTGTTTATGAACTTTATATTGATCATAATCCAAAAGGATGGGGGTCAGTTTAACTGATAGGTTAAAGTAGTTCCAAGGAACTGACTTTATTTTTTGTGGGTTACCGAAACTTTAGTGGTTATGCCTCCCCTGACCTTATATTCCAGTTCTATACTGATCTCTTCAGGCTTACAGCATTTTATAAGATCCTTGATTATTTTGTTCGCAGCGTGTTCTTGGACAATTCCAACCCCGGTAAACCCCATTAAATAGTACTTCAGCGACTTGAGTTCGAGGCATAAATTAGACGGTACGTATTCAATGGTGAGTGTTCCAAAGTCGGGAAGACCAGTCCAGGGACAGACTGCGGTGAATTCTTCTGTTGTTATGAATACTTTGGTATCAGATCCGGAATATTCGTAATCAAACGCTATCAACAACTCAGGATTTATCGAATCTTCGGAAACTATTTCAATTTTGTCGTCGAGTGACTCGTACGCGGTTTGCAATTCTTCTATCGAGGGCATAATTACTCTCCATTATCGTATTCCTCTGTTACTCTGTTAATTGTAACAACGAAATACCATATTAAAGGTATATTCTATATAAATACTCTGTTATGCGAGAAATTGCGTGGACGTACTTTTAAAAGTAGAAAATGTAACAAAATCGTACGGTAGGAACCGGGTTCTTCATAGACTGTGTCTTTCTGTAGAACCCAGTGAAGTAGTGGTTATTAGGGGTATCAATGGTTCTGGGAAAACTACATTGCTGTCGATCATAGCCTCTTTGGTCTCCTGCGATTACGGTAGGGTTAAAATACTTGGGCAAGACCTAAGGTCAAATGCTCATAGGGTTAGATCTGACTTGGCGTTTGTCGCACATCAGCCTTTTCTATATTCGCAACTTACAGTAAAGGAAAATTTAGAATTTTTTGGTCGCTTGAATTCGATAGATAGCTTGGATAGTACGATTTTAGAGAAAGCAGCACTGATCGGACTCTACGACCGACTAGATAGCAAGATTGCGACCTTGTCGCATGGTTACATCAAAAGAGTGGCAATCGCGAGGGCACTTCTTCATAACCCTAGAATATTATTGTTTGATGAACCGGAATCAGGTTTAGATCAAGATTCTTTGATGCTATTTGAAAGAATTATTGGTGATCAATTAGAGGCTGGCAAGTCAATTGTTATGACTACGCATGCCACTCAAATTTCATATAGAGGTAACGTTCGCAACCAACGCATATCAAAAGGAATGCTGGTTGATGACATTTCTTAACCCCCTGAAGACATATTTTTACCACCTTTTTGTAATGGTAAGGAAGGATTTCTTACTTGAAATCAGAAGTAAAGATGTCATCCTGCCAGTTTTTATTTTCTCTCTGTTGGTTGTCGTGACATTTAATTTTGCCCTTGAATCAACCCCCAACACTGCCAATTTAATAGTTCCTGGGATTCTTTGGATTTCTATAATATTTGGTGCTATGGTGGGGTTTAACCGGATGCTGCTAGCTGAAACGGAAGGTGGAGCCTTTCAAGGTCTGCTGGTATCACCTGTAGGAAGGGATGTCGTTTTCTTCGGTAAAGTGCTATCGAATATGATGTTCTTGATAGTAATTGAATTGATACTTGTTCCAATTTTGATCGTGTTATTCAATGTGTCGATATCTCCTTTGAATATGCTTTGGATCTCTTTACCGGCCCTTCTGGGAATTTCATTGTGTGGGATGTTGTTCGCAACAATATCTATGAACATGAGGGCAAAGGAGGTTATGTTACCCATTTTATTTCTTCCTGTAGTTGTGCCCATCATTTTGGGTGCAGTGGAGTCGACACATTCCATAATGAATGGTGGTAATTTGGACGAAAATTTCCGATGGATAGCCCTGATGATTGTTTTTGACGTAATTTATGCTGTTCTGGGACCAGTCTCTTTTACTATGATTGTCGAGGATTGACCTGTTAAGAATTAGACGGGATATTTTAAGATAAACAATATGAATTTAGATTGTGAACACAAACACAAAATTGACACTATAAAAACTCGGTTGATATATTTTCTGATGGTGTTGTACATTAGCCCTTGAATAGCTATTTACACTGACTATACTTAGATATGTTTTTAGGGTTGGGTTGGTGTGATTCGGTACAATGGGCATTACATGCTTTGGCAGCCGCAAATGGCTGCCATTGAAAAGAAGTTTTTCGGGAGGATAAATTGAAGAAGCAGGACTTTGTCGTCCGATTTGCTGGGGAAGGTGGACAAGGGGTAGTTACATCAGCAGAGGGACTTGCTCAAGCCATGGCGCAGTCTGGATATAATGTCCAGACTTTCTCTACCTTTCCTTCCCAGATTAAAGGTGGCCCGACTTGGACCCAGACTAGGATATCAACCAGCCCTGTGCTTAGCTCTGGTGATGAGTTAGACGTATTGGTCGCCTTCAATCAATACGCTTACGATAATCACAAGGATGAGGTCGCCGATGACGGTGTGATCGTTTACAACTCGGGGGAGTTTGAAATAGATGCCTCTGACAAAGCATTAGCAATGGATTTTGATGAACTAGCCAAGCAGACTGGTAATAACCGAGCTGCAAACTTCGTAGTAATGGGAGCACTGGCTCAATTGGTGGACCTTCCTATCAACATCCTCGAAGAATTTAATAGGCAACGCTACACAAGGGGACGTCCTAGCGATCAGCAAATTATTGATTCTAATAACATGGCTCTTTCATTGGGGTCGGAGGAGGCTAAGAAGAGCGGATTCAATTTAGGAGAATTATCCGATCCTATCAAGCCAGAAGGAGAGCAAGTTCTCTTGAATGGTAACCTGGCTTTTAGCATTGGCGCAGCACATGCAGGGCTTGATGTATTTGTTGGCTATCCAATTTCTCCGGCAACTCCAATTCTCCTGTGGATGGAGCAGAATCTGGTTGGAGAAGGTAAATTTGTTCATCAATCCTCATCTGAGATTGAATCCATCACTAGTATCGTAGGAGCCGGATACGCTGGTAAAAAAGCCATGACTAGTACTGCAGGTCCGGGATTTACCTTGATGGGTGAAGGGATAGGCCTGGCTTGGATGGCTGAAATACCTTTGGTGGTTATAGACGTACAGAGAGGTGGGCCGTCAACTGGATTACCTACAAAAACGGAACAGTCAGATTTGCTTACTGCTTTATATCCGGGACATGGAGATATGAAAATGCCTGTGATGGCCCCTGGCACGGTGGAGGAATGTTTTGTGGCTGGAGTCATGTCTGTTAACTGGGCGGAAAGATACCAAGGTCCGGTAGTTGTTCTGAGTGAAATGGCCTTATCAGAAAGAAGACAGAATATTCCGAGACCTGATCTGAAATCTCTTGTTTCTGAGAAGAGAGAAATCTATGAAGGTACAAACGGCTATCACAGATACGACGGTTGGGAATTATCTCCTATGCCATTGCCGGGTGGGCCTGGCAGCTATGTTGCAAATGGAAGCGAGCATGATGCCATGGGAGACACAACTCATTTGCCGGCACGACACGTACAGATGACGGAAAGACGGTTCAGCAAACTGAAGCTTTTGAATGATGGTACTTTCGAATCAGACAACGAACATTCGAATATTGCACTTGTCCCCTGGGGAGGCTCTAAAGGCCCTGCCTTGGATGCATATAATCAACTGAGATCGGAAAACAAAGATTTGGGTTGGTATTACACAATGTATATACATCCAATGCCCGAAAAAATGTTAGCTGCACTGAAAGAAAAAGAATTAGTCATTGTCCCCGAGTTGAATTATTTGGGTCAATTTGGGTCTGTGCTTAGAGGAGAGGGGATTAATGCGGTAAGTCTTACCCAATATACTGGACTGCCCTTTAAAGTGCGTGAACTTGTATCTAGAATTAATGAACTCATCAAGGATGGTGTAGCGGTATGACATTAAAAAATCCTGAATACGACTTCAAATGGTGTCCGGGGTGTGGAGACTTTGGAGTGAGGAGAGCACTCGAAGTGGCTCTGAGTGAATATACGACTGAAAATGAAAAACCGATAGATAATACGGTAGTGGTGTCTGGTATAGGCTGCTCAGGCAACATGGTACATATGTTGGAAAAAGAACAACCTTTTGGAATCCATGGTATCCATGGAAGGTCTTTACCAATATCTATGGGAATCAAGATGGGAAATCCTGATTTAAATGTTGTTGTAGTTGCCGGCGATGGAGACTTTTTGGGTATTGGAATGGAACACATCGCCCCACAGGCTCTTCGGAACCTAAATGTGACGGCAGTGGTGATGGATAATGGAGTCTATGGTCTTACGAAAGGACAGAGCTCACCAACAACTGATCTGGGAGTGATAACAAGCTCCACTCCATATGGGAAGGTGGAGGATTCTTTAAACCCCCTTAGGACTTATTTAACCGTTGGAGTGTCCTTTATAGCTTCTACTATATCCAATAAAGTGAAAGATATGACGGGATTGATGGCCCAAGCTATGAATCACAAGGGATTTTCCATTGTCCATGTGCAATCTCCTTGTACAGAGTACAACAATACTTACGAGGCACTGAAAGGTAATGAAAGCAAAGGTATAAAACCTTTAGCGTATGACATCCCCGAAGGGCATGACCCAGCAGATATTGAGGCGGCTCAGGAATTGTTAAATACTGACGGAATACCACTAGGATTGGTATATAGAGATTCCAGTCGGGCAACCTTTGATCAAAAAATTCATGAGACTATTGGGGTTAAGGACATGAAACCTATCGAGAGTGTTTTGGACGGATTTACTATTTAGGGTACACGGATTTCGACACTTAACTGATAAAAAATACCCGCTTGAGAATAACTCTCAAGCGGGTATTTTTTACTTTCTGTGGGGGAAGGTTATTCTTTGTTAGGAAGTGTGGCTATTCCATATCCAGGGGTGGTGGTTTTACCTTCGTGAGTCTCAAGCCATATCTCGCATTCGACGAAATTTTCACCGTCTTGGACATATTTTTTCTTCACGGTTCCTTTTCCGAATACAGGAGTACCAGGAACATCCATAGCTCGGTACTGAACACTCAACTTTTTTAATTCACCTCCAAGGCCAGCAAAATCTGTCATTAACTGACCAAGGAAAGCATTCTTGAGTGCGCCATGCAAAATGACATCGGGGAGATTGTTATTAAGTGCAAATCCTTTGTCATAATGAATTTGGTAGTAATCTCCTGAAGCACCCGCGTATTTTACTAATTGTTGGGTTGTGGGATCCTTTCGAAGAGTAGGGATTTCAGATCCTTCTTCTATGTCTTCAAAATAAATTTGTTCAGCCATTTTTGTACTCCTATTCTGTTGGTTGGTAGCTTATCCCTGTAGATCGCTGCAAGGCTGCTACTTTGCCAAATTGGTTTACATATTTAGTTTCTCTAACCATTATCAACATATTTCCTAACCTTCCCTGTCTCTCATTTACATCAGCTAGGTATTGTGTAACGGTAATACGATCTCCGGGCCTTATTGGTTCGAAATATTCCCATTCACTTCCACCGTCCAAATTGGCAGGGTATGGACTAGTCACGGTGACTCTTGCCTCCCCTAGTCTCATTGACCTTAAAAAAGTTGGAGGAGCTACTAGCCCACCATATTTTGTCTGCCGAGCGGCATCTTCATCATTGAAAACCGGACTCTCATCTCCTATAGCTTGGGCAAATTTAATTATTGCTCCCTTCTCCACATCGTTGACTACCGGTTCGGATTCAACTCCGATCGCGTCTTTCATCTCTTGTGTTATTACTGAATCGGCCACTTCGTCTCTCCCATTAACCTTTATGAATTACTTCATAGATGAGTTTGATTTTCTGAAAGTTTATGGAGACTGGCAGAAGGTGTCAAGAAGATAGGGGAATGAGGAGTTATCTATTGGCATATTCCTCACCTTCTATAATTAGGCTTTCGATCAAACGGTTTCCAAGAATCGGATAAACTATAAATCTTTTTGCGCACTTATTGATAATCTTTGTAGATAAAGTTCGCTAATTGATCAGGTCTATAGGTGTCAAAATATTTCTTGTCTTTGGGCCCCCAATCAGTATCCCAGCCAGCTACAGTCGTTTCATCTTCTCCTTGTGAGCGATCTCTAGCCTTCGCACGTTTAATGGCGAAATCTTGAGGACAGTCAATCCATACACTCATGTCAAAATATTGACTAAACTTTGGCTGAAGTAGTCTTATTCCCTCGAAAATAACTATTCTCGGTAAATCTTCGTCAAAATGTAAAAGCTTCCCCTTATGGTCCTTTCCCTGATATCTAATTCTTTTGCCAGCACTTGAGTCTTTAAGAATATGTTCTATTAGATTCCAATCACTTTGATCAAATATGCCTGGTCCTTTAGGGTTTTGTCCATATAAATTATCAATTCGAACAATCTGATTGTTATTAATACCAAAATGGTCCCTCAGCCTATTTGCCAAATGTGATTTACCTGATCCTCCAAACCCCGTAATTCCTATAATTATGTGCGGTCTATTTTTTGCGATTCGTTCAATTTTAGAAACCAATGCTTCAAAGCCATTCATTAAACTTTTTTAAGCTTTGCAAGACTTTGGAGTAACTTTTTGATCCCGCCTCCATCTTTGAAAGCCACCGTAATTTGTAGGTCATCTCCAGATGGATCACAGGCCATGACTATCCCATTTCCGAATTGCCCATGTATCACCTTGTCACCAATTTGAAATTTAGGACCCTCTTTTGACTTTAATATGTTTATCTTGTTAACTGTTCTTTTCTTTCGTATCGGCTTTGGTCCCGACCGGTCCGTGTTCGATGTATTAGTGGTACCTTGATTGGGTGTTCTCCTCCTTGATTGATCTCTTCTGAATTCAAGAATGTTTTCTGGAGTCTCGGGTTTGGGTTTAGACGATTTATTTTTGGGGAGGTTATTAATTAGCGATGAGGCGGGGATATCGGATAAGAATCGAGATGGTACCGTGGGTTCATAGCTTCCTCTAAATCCTCTGCGAAATGCCCGGGTCAAAAATAATTTTTGTTCGGCTCTTGTCAGCCCCACGTAAAATAATCTTCGTTCCTCTTCTAGTTCCTCTGGACTTCCTGAATCGAGGGATCGTATATGAGGCAGGAGGCCCTCTTCCATACCCGTGATGAAAACGATGGGAAATTCTAGACCTTTAGATTGGTGCAAGGTAATTAATGTGATTGAGTCGGTATCATCTTCCAAAGTATCAATATCAGATATCAAACTAATTCCTTCTAGGAAACCGACTAATCCCTCCAGGGCAGGTACAGAAGAATACTCCCTGGAAGAGTTTCTGTATTCCTGTATGTTTTCTAGACGCTCTTCCGCGTTTTCATCGTTGTTAATATATTTCCTGTATCCGGTTTCTGCCATGGTGATATCGATTAATTGCATAATATCTAGCTCGGAGGAGGCATTTTTGATCTGATCGATGCAAGATATAAATTGGTTCAAAGAATTTATAGCTCTATTACCCAATTGATGGGAAACTTCATCTCCAGAGCTTATGGCCTTCATTGACTCATACAGAGATTTGCCGGTTTGCCTAGCTACTCTGCCTATTTCTGAAAGGGTTCTTTGTCCAATACCCCTTGGGGGCACATTTATTATCCGCCCTATACTTATATCGTCATCGGGATTTAATACCACTCTCAGATATGAAGTGATGTCTTTGATTTCCCGCCTGTGATAAAACTTAATACCTCCCACAATCTGATAAGGAACTCCGAATCTTTGACAACCCATTTCAAATGATCTGGATTGGGCGTTTACCCGATACATAACAGCGAAATCAGATAAGGAGTATTCTTCATTATCGGAAAGTCGTTGTATTTCTTTTATTACTTTTCGGGCCTCTTCTTCTTCGTCATAGGCTTCATCAAGTGATATCAAACTCCCCTTATCGTTACTAGTCCATAAATTTTTTTCTACTCGTTGTTTATTCTTTGCGATTACATTTTTCGCGGCACTTAGAATATTTTGAGAGGAACGATAGTTTTGCTCCAAAGGTAGGATTTTAGCTTCTGGGAAATCACTTTGGAAACTTAATATGTTCCTAATGTCTGCATTACGCCAAGAGTAAATCGATTGATCGGGATCTCCCACAACGCATAAGTTTCTGGAAGTTTCAGTTATCATTTTGGCAATCGAATACTGGGCTACATTTGTATCTTGAAATTCGTCTACCATGAAATAATGAAATCGGGTTTGATATATTTCAGCCGCGGTAGGAGATTCCGCTAAAAGTTGATGGGTTTTTAATAGAAGATCATCGAAATCTAAAGCAACTCCCTGGCTCAATATTTCTTCATATCTCTCAAAAATGCGACCCACGACCTCTTCATAATAGTTGGATTTTTGGGTATTAAAACCTTGGAAATTCACTAGCTGACTTTTGGAGTTGGAAATGGTGGACAATACAGATCTCGGATTAAACTGTTTCGGGTCTACATCCACATCCTTCATACTCTTTTTTATGGCAGCTATTTGATCATCATCATCATAAATAACGAAATTGTTTGGAAGTCCTATATATTCTCCACTTCTCCTGAGAATGACCGAGCAAAAGGAATGGAAGGTACCGACTGTAAGCCTTCTGGCTTCATCTCCTAGCAGTGGTACGAGCCTATCTTTCATTTCCCTAGAAGCTTTATTGGTGAAGGTCACGGCACCAATATTGTAAGGGCTCACTTTTTCATTGAGGACCAAATGTGCAATCCTATTAGTGATTACTCTTGTCTTACCACTGCCTGGCCCAGCTACTATCAGAACAGGTCCGGTAACTGACTCAACTGATTCTCGTTGGGCTGGATTTAATTGTTCCAGAAAATTTTTGTTCATTCTTTCTCTGCTCAGCTACTGGTAAGTGAAAATAGGATTTGATTTTGTTATCACTCTAGTCTCTGAAATAAGACCTTCTCTGGTGTATTTGGGCAATTGAAACATGCCTTTATGTGATAAGCCATCATACATTTTCAGATCATGTATTCCTTGCCTAGCTAGTTCTTCATCGATGAAGGCTTCAGTGTTCTCAGCAGGGTTTATTTTGTCACTAGCTGTGACAAACCCCCAAGTAGAACCAAATGAGGGTACAAAAATCTCATATCCTGCACAGCTACTGAATGTTTGTGAAATGGTGTTTGCCACGGCAGTGAAACACTGCTCTGAGAAAGATGGACCAGTAGCCCCTGCCTGTATGACCATAATACCGTTCATGGTTAGTTTTTGTTTAAGGAGATCAAAAAACTCCACTGTAAACAGTTGAAAAGCTGGGCCAAACTCCAATGGGTCAGGGACATCAATAATTGCAACGTCAAACCTATTGTTTAACGACTCAACAAATTCTAAAGCGTCTGAATAATATAGATCCAAACGAGGGTTACTGAAAGAATTCATATGGTGATTTGGTAAGAATTTTTTACATAGTTCCACCAATTTTTGATCTATATCTACCATGGTCACTTTTTCGACCCCTGGGTACTTTAAAACCTCTCTGGCGGTCGCCCCTTCTCCACCTCCCACAATTAGTACATTTTTTGGATTTGTGTGTGACACCATGCTGGGATGCACTAATCCTTCATGGTAGACAAATTCATCGAGTTCAGTTGATTGGGTCTTGCCGTCCAATATGAGAGACTTGCCGAAACATTCTCCGTCAACAATCATCACATGTTGAAATTCAGTTTGAATATCGCACAGTACGGAGAGGATTCTTTCTCCTTGTATCAGACCGGCGCTAATTGGCTCTATATGCCATTCAGGTGACGATATGTTCACTTACCGTCACCTGAATCTTCTTCATCTTCTCTTATTCCTCTTTCGATAATTCTAGAAAAAGAATCTCCTGATTCGAATTTGGCGCTGATGATTTTGCAGGCTTTTTCCAAATCAAAATCTTCACCACATGAAAAAATATCTACTGATGCATATAAATATTCTGGCCAGGTGTGGATACATATATGCGATTCGGCTATCGAAACGACGCCGGTTACCCCAACAGGTTTGAATTTGTGAAATGTCTCTCCAATGATAGTAGCGCCTGCAGAGTTTGCAGCTTCTTTTAAGACATCTTTTATAAAATCAATATCATCAAGAAGACGAGAATTGCAGTTTTCTAAATCTAATAGAATTTGGGTTCCGAGAGACTTCAATATTAGTGCACCTTGGGGTTAGGATGGGGTCCGAATCAAAAAATATGTTGGCTTAGGTAGAATTATACAGGAACCTTAAACGACAAATTTGGCCTTGATTGACCTACCTGGCCTTGCTCCCATATGCTAATCTGAAGTTATCTATTAGAGGTGGGAATTTGTCAACTGAAATTAATCTCAGAGTTCTTCTTAAATCAAGACCGAAAGGTTTCCCAACCGAAGATGATTTTGATGTTGTGGAATCTGTGATTCCGCGGCCACAGGAAGGAGAGATTTTACTTCAATCATTGTGGTTGTCTCTCGACCCCTACATGAGGGGGCGAATGAATGATGCCAAATCATACGCACCTTCAGTAAATATAGGTGACCCTATGGTAGGGGGGGCAGTTGCTAAAGTTGTAGAGTCTAGATCGCCTCTGTTCAAAGCGGGAGATATATTGGAAGGGAGGTTTGGTTGGCAGAGTTATGCCCTGTCGAATGGATTGGGTGTACGGAAAATTAATGAATCCTTGGCACCCTTGCAGACTGCAGTAGGTGTGTTAGGTATGCCTGGATTAACGGCCTATTTCGGCTTTTTGGATGTTTGCGAACCCACCCCAGGAGATACGGTGGTAGTTTCTGCGGCGTCAGGCGCAGTGGGTCAAATTGTAGGGCAAATAGCCAAAATAATGGGCTGTAAAGTAATCGGGACAGCTGGAACCGAATCCAAAGTTTCTTTTATCGTTGATGAACTAGGCTTTGATGCAGGAATAAATTATAAAAATACTAATGTTGGAGAAGCTTTGGACGAATTATGCCCAGAAGGAATTGATGTATATTTTGACAATGTAGGTGGTATTGTCACCGATTCGGTGATGGACCGAATCAACACAGGTGCAAGGATTGCTATATGTGGTCAAATATCCCAATACAACCTTGAGTCTCCTGATATGGCCCCTAGAAACTTAGGTATTTTAACTAGATCGCAGGCGAAAATGCAGGGGTTTTTAGTTTTTGCATATGAAAGTAGGTACGATGAAGGTATCACTAGAATGGCCTCTTGGATCAAGGATGGGAAACTCAAATACAGGGAGGATGTTGTAGTAGGGTTGAGAAATGCCCCCAGGGCGTTTATTGGAATGCTGAATGGAGAAAATTTTGGTAAAACCTTAGTGAAAGTTTCGGAGTAACCTATGCCCGACAGTCTCACCCCAGCCCTGCTTAAATTCCGAGAGGAATTTTCCGAATTCCTGTTGGAAAATTCGGGTAGTTCTGAAGAGGAATTTAGGGAGTTAAGCTTGGATAGAGGGTACTACCGAATGGCTCAGCCGATCGAATTGGGTGGGCGTGCCTCCTCTGCAATGGAAATGTTAATCGCTCGTGAAACTATTGCTAAATCTGGCATTTTGTATCCTGGAGCTATAATCGGTCCGGAGCCCGGACTTTTATCTAAGGCGGACGGGCTCTTGAAATCCAACTATCTTATTCCTCTCTTACGGGGCGAGAAAAAAGGAGCATTTGCTTTCACGGAGTCAAATGCTGATTTACCAACTGTTGCTGAATGGGATGATGGCCATTTAGTGGTGTCAGGTGAAAAATCCTATGTTTCAGGAGGACATTTGTCTGATTTCATGTCCGTTGTATTAACCGTTGATCCGGAAAAAGTCACCGACAAGTCTGGCCCGGCAGTGCTAGTTATTGATTCAAATTCTAACGGTATAAAAATGGGAGATCCATTTTATAGTTTAGATGGCAGTTCCCATGTGGTGGTGGAATTCCAATCAGTGAATGTAGATGCTGCCAATATAATCGGGGAGGTAGGTCAAGGAATACCACGGGCTTTGGGAAATATAATGCAGGAAAGAATAGAACAATCTGCTACGTCAGTGGGTTTGGCCATGTATGCCTTGGATATAGTGACGGCTCATCTGAAGAAACCCCATCGATCAGGGGGGACTCTTTCTGATTTTGAAGGAGTGAGGTTGAGGTATGCCGACATGCGTATCAATACCTTTGCGGCAAGGTCTGTGCTGTACAGAGTAGGGAGACTCCTAGGTTCAGAGGATTCGGTTGTAAATGAAGTTACAACAGCGAAGATATTTTGTACTGAGGCGGCTTCTGACGTAGTTGATACAGCCGTCCAATTAGTCGGTGGTCAAGCCTTAGTTTCTGGACATCCCTTGGAAGATTTGTACAGAAAAATAAGATCGATGCGACTTGCGGGTGGTGCTTCAGATATTTTGAGGCTTAATGTGAGTAAGGGAGTATTTGAGTTCGATTCAGGGATTGTCTGAAAAAAGTTCTAACTCTGGTAATTAATCAAATATTACTTATCGAGGAATAACTGTTTTCTTTTGAGATTCAGTAGATAATGGAACTGCCGGTAATCACCAATTTCTGAGATGGATGCGATAAAATCTCCAACATTGTCAAAATAGCCTCGTAATTCCCTTAATTCTTTCCCTATAGGGCTAATTGAAGCAGGGCCCTCAGCATAGTTCCCACGAAAGGCAAAATATGCTTGGTTTAATTTTCTGATGTTGTAACCACCAAGCTTTAGTTTCCAAAGCTGTTTGTCCATATATTGCTCTGCCTTTTCGATTTCCCCATTTTCGAGCATTTCTTCGACACCCGTTCTGGTTTCACGCAATATTTTGACCAGATGAGTGTTGCCCGAGTTCAAGTTATCGTATCGGTAGGAGTTGACGGTAGTGTTACCAAGGGCTTTGAAGGCTTCGTCCCCGAGTTCGTTACCTGCTAAATCGGCAGCAGTTTCATTCAAAATCTGCATGTTATGAGAGGACCACATTTTTCTGCCCAGCGGTTTTAATATCCAATAGTTGTGTAACCATTCGTGAGCTGCTGTACGCATTAATTGCCTGAGCTCATCTTTGTCTGACACGATGGCTGGATAGGTTCCTAGGCCAGCGAGATCGTCAACAAGTGCGGAAGTGTTTTCATATTGTTCCGCCCTTTCTTCAATTCTTGTCCTATCGGACCACTCTAAGTCAGACTTTATCAATTTACTTCCTGTAAGTTCTATCTTGTCTCTTCTGGAGGTAATAAGGATATGGGGAGGGTCTCCGAGCCTGAAATCCGTGGGCGGAATAAGTAACCCAAATGGTAGACCCAAGTTATTATTACGTGCGGCGCTGCTCACAGAAGATTCGATGGCCTCTTCTGCCCTACCTCTGAGTGCTTCTCTTTTCCTTCGTAAATATTCAATTTCTTTCTTTTTGAGTGTCGTCTGGGTCATCGATGTTGTATCTACCAAGCGGTTTAGTGTTGTTGAATTGTCTAAGCTAACTAGCTCCTTTTGCAGTTTTAATGTCGTGGCTAGGTAATCCTTAATTAGTGTGTTTCGTTCTGCGTCATTAGGCTTGTGCCCAGGGTATTTTTCCCACAACAGATGTAGCCATTTCAAAGGTAAATGTCTGAGTTCCCAACGAACCAATGAAAAAGCATGAGATCCGACAGCATAGTCGCTTTGAGTGAAGTGATGAACATCCGATTTGGCAGATATGAGAATCAGAATTGATATTATCGCTGTGAATAGCGTTCTTTTCCCATTAACTCTCATGTTTATATATTTCAATTTGTGTGACTTTAAATTAATGCCCAGGAAGGTATTGAGCTGTTAGCAACTGACTTTAATTGTCTCTGTAATTTTTGAGACCCAGGTAATACTTCATTTAGTAAATACCAAAATTGTTTTGAGTGGTTCATCTCATGGATATGGCATAACTCATGAGTTACAACGTACTTAATTAGACTAGGTTCAAGGAAAAGTAAATTTCTATTGAGATTTATATTTTTCTTGTGAGAACAGCTACCCCAAATGCTTTTACGGCTGCCTATCTTTATTTTGTTGTATGGGATGTTTAATTTTTTAGAATTGGTTTCTACAGCTTTTTCTAAAATTGAGACGGCTTTAATCTGTAACCATTGCTGTAGAAGTTTTGAGTTTGTGATTAGAGACACTCTTTCCTTTGGTTCCTTAAGAATTATGGTTTCATTTGCCTCTTTGAGTGAAAAATCTTCTGTTTCCAATGCTAAATAAGTGACATCAAACACCTTGGTGGTGGCCGGAAGAGAAATCTTTGATGGTTTGATGTCAAAATTTCTATTTTTGATATCATTCAACTTCTGATTTATATACTGCTCATTCTGGTTGATGATTTTTGTTACGAATTTATGAGAGAGACCTTTGGGCACTACAATCTCTACTCCATAAGGAGGAAGGGATCGTATACTAATTGATCGTGCTTTTTTGCTCTCCCGACGCCAAAATTCTACTGTGAAACCTACTTCCTTAGTCGCAGTCATGTGGAGCCTGAAATAATGGTTGGTTGAATTGGAGTGTTTTTGAACAAGGTTGGAGCGGGAGACCGGATTCGAACCGGCGACCTTCTGCTTGGAAGGCAGATACTCTAGCCACTGAGTTACTCCCGCACAAGAGAGGTAATTATAACATTAATTATACTCTGCTGTACCCTGATACAGGGATATTAGGATCAACACCTCTTCCTCTAGCATCATCAATCATTCCATATTCTTTTAATATCTCTTGGCTATATGTAACTCTTCCTGAAATTTTTTCTTTTTCTAAACTTGCTAATAATACAGTTGCTTTTGCCATTAATTCAGGCTGCTCCCCTTTTGGATCATCAAATCCGGTAACTAGATTATGGAAAACTGTACCAGGAGTTGGAACAACCAAGCTAGGGGAAACACATGTTACTGAAATACCATTATCATAGACTTCTTCAGCAAGTCCTTGTGTAAATCTCTCCAAAGCCGCTTTTTGTGCACCATAACAAGTACCACCACCCTGTCGCGAAGGTTTATTTTGTATATCTTCATTACCACCACCTCCACCATAAGGCCCCGAACCTGGACCTACGGCTGCTGCAGATGAAATATTCACAATACTGCCAGAGTTTTTAGCAATCATGTCACCCAAAACCAAATGGCTTAAATAAAATGGTGCATGTAAATTCACCTCCCACGACTTAAGCCATCTTTTCAATACATAATCTTTTATTGGAACAAAATAAGTTAATGCAGCATTATTGACCAAAATATCTATAGGCCCATAGATTTTCTTAGCATTTTCTATCAATTGTTCACATTGTTCAAAATCAGAAATATTTGCTGAAAGAGCTGTTGCTTCTCCTCCCGAAGATCTTATATTTTCAACAGTACTTTGCAAAGATCCTTCAAGTGGGTGCTCTCCATCTGACATCGTTCTCGCTACACAAATTACTTTAGAAGATCTAGAAGCAAATTCTTGTGAAATATATTGCCCTATACCTCTACTTGCTCCAGTTACTAAAACAATCTTATCCCTTAAATCTTTCATAAAAAATCCTTTGATTAAATTTTATTATCATTTATAAATTTATTGTTAAAATCCAATCCTATACCAGGCTTAGAGTTCAATCTCATAACACCATTAATTATATGAGGTTTCACATCATATAACATAGACCATATTTCATATGGTTCAGATTCAGGACAGGCAGGCACCATATTTCCGTTAGAAATTGAAGCAACCAAATGAGAATTTAATTCAGGATACTGAGCACCATGTGGCATAAGAGTTACTCCATAAGATTTGGATAATTCTGAAATCGATTTTAATCCGGTAAATCCACCACCACCAAGGATATCTGTTTGTAAAATATCAATACTTTGAGTATCAAGTAATTGTTTTGCCTGGAATATATTAACAATACTTTCTCCTCCAGCAATATTTGTAGTTGTATATTGTTTTAATTTTATATAATTGCCAAACTCATTATCCTTTTTGACTATTTCTTCTAAAAAATATATTGGGACATTTAAAGTTTTATCAATATATTCTTTTGCCTGATCAATAGTCCACATTGAAAATGCATCAATCATAAACTTTTTAGGATTTATTGTGTTTTTGGAATTTATCAATTGATGACTTAATATTAATTTTTCTACAGCTATATCAACATCTGGCTCAGTTATATGATATTTAATATATTCATATCCTTGATCTGCATGACTTTTAAATATTTTAACAACCTCTTCTGTAGTTTGATTATAATAACCAATTCCGTCTGCATATACTTTAACTTCATTGGAAAATCCTCCTAAAATTCTCCAAACTGGTTCTTTTAGATATTTACCATATAAATCCCACAAAGCAATATCAATTGCTCCTAACGAACTACTGCCTTTAATAACATCTAATTTTATCTTTCTGTATTTCCAAATCTCCTGATACATTAAGTACCATAATTTCATGATATTTCTAGGATCTTCGCCTATAAGTAAGGGTGTTAAAATTTCAGAAATTATTTGAGGGTCACCACCACGGGAAATTCCAATTAAACCATTATCAGATTCAATATGTAAAATTACCGAATCTCTGGTTGTATCTCCCCACTTATGTCTTAGTGTTTCTGTTGTAACATTTACTATTTTCATTAATTGACATCAAAAAAGAATCATAATAATATCAGAATAAACTATATGGAGAAAGATATGTCAATACAATCAATACCAGATTTAGTAGTAAAAAATGCTAATATAATCACTGTAGATTCAAACTTACCAAAAGCTCAGGCCTTTGCAATTAAAAACGGTAAATTTATTGCAATAGGATCTAACAATGATATTGAAAATATAACATCACCTCAAACTAAAATATATGATGCAGAAAATAAAACTATCATCCCAGGGCTTATTGATGCACATATTCATGTTCTAAGTAGTGGAATAAGGCATGTTATGGCTGCAGATTGTTCTGTGGCTGACATATCTACAGTATCTAACCTTTTAAAAAAACAAATATCAAAAACTCCTAAAGGCGAATGGGTACAAGGGTTTAAATATGACGACACTAAAATCAAAGAAAATAGAGATTTATACAAAGAAGACTTGGATGCCCTGTCAACAGAACATCCTATCATGGTTTCTCACAGAGCAGGTCATGTATATTATTTAAATTCAAAAGCATTAGAATTATCTGGATATCATAACGAATCTGAGGATCCTCATGGTGGCAGGCTAGGTCGAAATAAAGCAACTGGTGAATTAAATGGAATTACCTATGAAAGAGCTATTGAGCCTACCAGGGAATTATTACCATCAGTTTCTTTAAAAGACAGAGCTGACGGATTAAAACAAATCGGTTCCATGTTCAATTCTGCAGGATTAACAAGTGTGCATGATGCCAGAGTTACTAAAGATGAATTTTTAACCTATCAAGATGGTGAAAAAAATGGTGACTTAGGAATAAGAGTCTATATGTTAATGGCACAAGATTTATTCCCAAGTCTAAGAGATGCAGGAATAAAAACAGGATTTGGAAGTGATATGTTAAAAATAGGCGGAATTAAAATGACTTCCGATGGAGCAATTGCAGCAAGAACAGCATGGCTATCAGAACCATATATAGGATCTGATGACTGCGGAATTCAGGCTATGAGCCAAGAAGAACTCGATGATCAAGTAATACAAATGCATGATGCTGGATTTCAAGTCTGTATTCATGCTAATGGTGACTCAGCTATATCTAATGTTTTAAATTCCTACGAAAAAGCGCTAAGCTTGAATCCACGACCTAATACTCGTCATAGAATAGAGCACTGTACTTTAGTTAACCCAGAAATACTAAAAAGAATGGCTAAAAATGATGTCCAGGCAACACCATTTTGCACATATGTCTTCTATCACGGAGAAAAAATGCAATTTTATGGAGAAGAAAGATTAGAATGGATGTTTGCTCAAAAATCTTTTATAGAATATGGTGTAAATTCTACCGGAGCTACAGACTATCCGCCCGGACCCTATCCTCCATTAATGGGAATTCAAAGCTGCATTACTCGTACAGACTCTAATGGTAAACTATGGGGGGCAAGTCAAAAAATAAATATTGATCAAGCTTTAAAAATTTATACATTAAATGGAGCAAGAGCAGCATTCGAAGAAAATATTAAAGGATCTATTTCAATGAACAAACTTGCAGATTTTGTTGTACTGGATAAAGATATAACAAAAGTAGATCCATTTGAGATAAAAGATATCAAAATAGTAAAAACTGTTATAGGTGGCAATACAGTATACGAAGGATAGATTTACTATTAATATTCTTTTGTATTTAATATATGCTGTGTTAAGGGGCTTGGGGATGGTTCAGTCTTAATATTTATTAACCCAGGACCTTTGTGTTCTAAAAATTTTTTCAGTTTAATACCAAGTTCAGATTTTTTTTCAATTAAATCTCCATAAGCTCCTACAGATTTGGCAATATTCTCATAATTAACAAAATTCAAATTAGTAGCTACAGGATTCTCAAAAAACTGAACTTGTTGATGATAATCAATTCCCCAGACAGAATCACATCCAATTATAATTTTAGCATTAATATTATTTCTGACTGCAGTATCAATTTCCATCAAATTAAATCCAGATGCTCCATCTCCGGTAAATACTATAACTTGCTCATCTGGTAATGCGACTTTCGCACCAATCCCGTAAGGAACTCCCCAACCGATCATTCCTAAAACACCGTTAACAAACCATCTATTACTTCTCTCACTCGGATAATAAGAAGCTCCATAAAAAGCAAAATCACTTCCTTCAAAAATTAAACAATTTTGATCATCTAACAATTTTGACATTTCTCTATGTACATCCATAGAATGAATAGATTCTCCTTTACCTGTTATATTTTGCAAGTAATCCATGTGTTGAAAATAATTATTTTTAAATGTTTTAATTATTTCAGGATCTTTTTTAGAAACATTTTTAGTACTAAGAAGGTGATTTAATTGAGAAACAAAAACACCTACTGAACATAGCAAGGAAAAATCAGTTCTTTTTGATCTACTTAATATAATCTCATCTGGGTCAATTTGTATAATTTTAGTATTTTTAGAAATTGTAGGGGGAGATCCGTAATCTAAAGTGAAATCCAATTCCTTACCTAAAAGTATAATCAAATCAGCTTCAGACATTGCTCTTGCTGTAGGGTTGGCTCTTTGGTCTGATAATCCATAGGATAATTCATGACTGTCAGGAATAATACCTCTTGCACTCATTTCATTTAGTACCGGACAATTTAAAGTTTCTACTATTCCTTCAATATCTGATTGAATAACATCATGAGCTCCGTTGCCTAAAATAAATACTGGATTTGAAGATTTTTCAATAAATTCATAACATTTATACACATCATCATCAGCTGCAAATTGAACACTAATATTCCCTCTTTTTTGAACAGACATATCATATGAATCATATATTCCAGTTTGTATATCGACTGGGATAGTTAAATGAGTTGGACCTCTTCTTCCAGACAAACTTAATTGATAACTTGATTCCAGTTCGCTTAATAAATGATTACCATTTAAAATAATAGAGGATTTTTTTGTTACAGGCGCAGCCATTCCAATTTGATCGATTTCCTGAGGAGCTCCCATTCCCAAAAAGTTGCTGTCAGCGCACCCTGAAATATTAATTACAGGGCTTAATTGCTGATGTGCTAAAGTCAATCCAGGGATAGCATTCGCATGTCCTGGTGTTGTAAACATAGAAATTCCCGGAGTGTTTTTTATTCTCCCCCAGGCATTTGCCATATCTACAGCTGCCTGTTCATGCCTTGTATCAACAAATCTAAATCCACGATTAGATAAAACATCCATTAAATGCAAAATATGATCACCGGCAACAGTAAAAACTGTATCTATATTTTTTGATTCTAAAAATTCTGCTATATATTCTGATCCTGATTTTTTCATTGAATTCACTTTGAAAATTGTAAGGCTTCTGAAGGATTAGTATAAAGGATTGCATCTATCATTTCATCAGTGTAGCCCTTATCTCTCATTCTTGGAACAATGAATGAAGGGATATAACTATATCCCCATCCTCCATATTCTTCTAATTGATGCTTTGCGCAAACATCATGAGCAATTAAAATTTTCGACCCATATCCTTTGTCTATTAGCCACATAATATCGTACAGTCTTTTAGCATCTGAAGGCATATCAATATGTTTATTAGATCCGTAATAATGATTTTCTTGTCCAAACAAATCCCATTCCAGATAACATCCTGACTCAGCTATCTCTAAAAGAGTATCTTTTTCAAAAACAGTACGGTCCAAATGTCCCATAATAGTATTAGATAAGTCAGCTCCTGATTTTTTTAATATATCAATAGCAACTATAGGGGCTTTCTCATCTCTTCCGGGATGTATAAGTATTGGAGCTCCAGTTTCTTGTTGAGCTACTGCTGATGCTACTAAAACCTTTTCTTCATCTTTATGTAAGGGGTGAGAGAGCCCTACTTCACCTATTATGCCAGATTTTATTTTTTGAGACCCGACTCCAATATTAACATCATTTATTATCACCTCAGCTAAATCTTCAATGGTCATTTTAGAAACTTCGGGAGGATGTGCCAAGTATACATAATAAGCAGCACCCATAATAATATGTATATCTGTAAGATTAGAAACTTTGAGTAATCCTTCCGGATCACGGGCTATCCCAATACTTGTAGCATCTACAACTGTACCACCTCCTGCAGCTTTATATTTTTGTATCTCATTAACAGAAATATCAAAATCCACAATTTTCCTGTCATCTGAATTAGGCCAACCATGATGATAGATCAATCCTCGATTTTTTAATGATAATGGCTCGTAGTACACCTGTTTTTTATGGGATTCTTCAGGAGGTATATTCATTGTTGATGGAAATTCAATAAACACATGTTCATGTGTCATAGTCATTCCTAAATCTTTAGGATCAATTACACCTTTTACAGTTTGTATCTTACCTTTTCTTGTCATAACATTTCTCCGAAGGAACATTATTCTTTAATTGACTTATAATATAAGTCAATTAAAGAATAATATAAACTTCTATAAACAATATTTGATGAAAAATAAAACAATAATTTTAGGGATAACCGGATCAATTGCTACTGGTAAATCAACAATTATCAACAAACTTCTAAATGAATTTAATCCTGAATATTGTGATGCCGATAAATTAGTTCACACACTATATGAACCTGGAAAAGCTGCATATCATAGAATTATTGATATATTTGGAAAAGGAATAATTGATAATAAAACAAAGTACATAGACCGGCAAAAATTAGGTGAAATAGTATTTAAGGATAAAAATTCTATGAAAAAGCTTACAGATGCGATTGGAAATATTGGAATTGAAGTAAAAAATTTAGTTGATTCATGGACAGAAAATAACAAAAAAATTGGAATAGTAGAAGCAGTGAATTTAATTGAAGCTAATTATATTGCCTGGTGTGATGAAGTATGGTTATTTAAAGTAGACAATAATATTGCACTTAAAAGATTAAAAAACCGAAACAATTTATCTCAAAATGAAGCAAAAAAAAGAATTAAAAGCCAAACCCCTTGGGATAAAAGAGTAGATTATGCAAACTTCACTATAGATACAGATGGGAATATTGATGAAGTATATACAAAAGTTAAAAAATTATAT
>MDTC01071987.1_pt1 | contig 31201 bp, 53 predicted proteins | sample 811181 | NCBI WGS metagenome assembly MDTC01 (sample SAMN05326644, study PRJNA326480) | marine metagenome | isolation source: seawater | place: Pacific Ocean: North | collected 2011
AAGATGTTGTACCCAGAATGGTGTAAGAGGTGGTAGTGCAACTGTACACTTTCCTATCTGGCATCAAGAGATAGAAGATATCCTTGTGCTCAAAAATAATAAGGGCACTGAAGACAATCGCGTGAGGAAACTTGACTACTCAATCCAAATTTCAAAACTATTCTATGAGCGTTTCATCGGAAACAAGAGCATTTCACTTTTCAGTCCTCATGATGTCCCTGGTCTTTATGACGCTTTCGGGACTGATGAGTTTGACGATATGTATGTCGCTTACGAATCAAATGAGACCATCCCTAGAACAACAGTCGGTGCTCAAGATTTAATTCTTGGTATGCTCAAGGAGAGAGCAGAGACTGGTCGTGTTTACTTGATGAATATCGACCACTGCAATTCACATTCCTCCTTCAAGGACAAGGTGAATATGTCTAACCTCTGCCAAGAGATTACTCTACCCACTGACCCTATCAGTCACATCGATGATGATGCAGGTGAGATTGCACTGTGCATTCTGTCTGCTATCAACGTAGGTAAGATTACTCGTATCGAAGAGATGGAGAATCTATGTGACTTGACAGTGAGAGCATTGGAAGAGTTGATTGACTATCAAGAGTATCCTGTTGCAGCAGCACGTAGGAGCACACTTGCACGTCGCTCACTTGGTATTGGATTCATCGGACTCGCTCACTATCTTGCTAAGAATGGTGTAAAATATGATGAGCAGGGAGCATGGGACCTTACCCATAAACTCACTGAGGCATTCCAATACAACCTACTCAAGGCATCTAATGAGATTGCTAAAGAGAAGGGAGCATGTGAAGGTTTCCATCGCACAAAATACATTGATGGAATCCTGCCTATCGATACATATAAGAAGGATGTAGATTCAATCACTAGCGAGCCGCTCCATTATGATTGGGATTCTTTACGGGCAGATATCGAAGAGCATGGACTCAGGCACAGCACGTTGTCCGCACAAATGCCTTCAGAGAGCAGCTCCGTTGTGTCAAACGCAACCAATGGAATCGAGCCGCCTCGCGACTACTTGTCCGTTAAGAAATCAAAGAAAGGACCTCTTAAGCAGATTGTTCCGCAGTTTAACTCACTGAAGAATAACTACACACTTCTCTGGGACATGCCTTCTAACGAAGGATACATTAAAGTTGTTGCAGTGATGCAGAAGTTTTTTGACCAAGCAATCAGTGGTAACTGGTCCTACAATCCAGAAAACTATACTAATAACGAGGTGCCAGTCTCTGTCATGGCAAATGACTGGTTGACCACATACAAATACGGATGGAAAACATCATACTATCAAAATACATACGACAATAAGAAGGATGTTGATGAGGAATCAAATGCAGCAGCAACTGAAGCACTCATCAATGACATATTGAGTGGTGTAGAATCGGAGGAAGAGTGTGACAGTTGCAAAGTCTAAGGACGTAACGTTAACACTCAGTAAAGCACTTCAAGATGACTTTGAGTCATGGATGGAGTGCTGTCTTTCTCTCGATGTCAAACCAAGGATTAATTCTTTTCTAAATTATGTTGCAAACTACGGGACAAACCAAGATGGGACTAACAGTATTCAACGATAGAAAAACTGATACCACCAAACAACCAATGTTTTTTGGTGCACCTTTAGGGATGCAACGCTATGATGAATACAAGTATCCTGACTTTGATAGACTGACACAATCACAACTAGGATTCTTCTGGAGACCTGAAGAGGTCTCACTGCAGAAGGACCGTGCCGATTATAAAACACTCAACGAGCAACAGAAGCACATCTATACTTCTAATCTCAAGTACCAAATTCTCCTCGACTCTGTACAAGGTCGTGGACCTAGCATGGCATTCGCACCTTACTGCAGTCTTCCTGAGTTGGAAGGTTGCATTGGTGTATGGAATTTCATGGAGCAAATTCATTCACGCTCATACACACATATTATTAAGAATGTTTACGCTGACCCCAGTGAAGTATTCGATACCGTGTTGGACGACGAAAAGATTCTCGCACGTGCCAAGTCAGTATGCAAAGCATACAATGACTTCATCGAAGTATCTACCGAGTGGGCAAACAGCAACCTGTGGAAGGAGGACTGGAAAGATTCTCCCACTTCACGATGGACACTCAACGATGTAAAGCGAAGACTTTACCTAGCAGTTGCTAACGTAAACATCTTAGAGGGAATCAGATTTTATGTATCCTTTGCATGTAGTTTCGCCTTTGGTGAGTTGAAACTAATGGAAGGGTCCGCTAAGATTATCTCCCTCATTTCAAGAGACGAATCACAGCATCTCAATATCACCCAGAAGATTCTTAAGAAGTGGGCAGATGGGGACGACCCCGAGATGCAAGAGATTGCAGAAGAAGAGAAAGAAAATGTCCGTCAGATGTTTGCTGCAGCAGTAGCAGAGGAAAAGGAATGGGCAAACTATCTCTTCTCACAAGGCAGCATGATTGGTCTAAACGAAAGACTTTTATCCCAGTATGTCGAATGGACTGCTAACCGTAGAATGAAAGCTATTGGTCTCGCACCTATGTATGATATCCCTGCAAAAAACAACCCTCTGCCATGGACAAACCACTGGCTAAATAGCAAAGGGCAACAGAATGCTCCTCAGGAAACTGAGATTGAGTCTTACATTGTGGGGGGAATCAAACAAGATGTCGAAGCAAACACCTTCGCGGGATTTTCACTTTGAATTTGAGCACACTTGGGGTGGGACACCATCCGAGGTGCAACAATTTGAGAATTGGGGAAAGAAACAGAAGGGAGTAGTCCGTTGGATTACTCTTAACTTTCTACTACCATGGTATGCAAAATGGTGGTTGGATTATAAACTCGAAAGAGAGATGGCTTCCGTTGACAAGCAAGCAGCAAACCTTGTTCAACAATGGGATGAAGAAGAAGAAGCCAAACGAAGACCAATCATGGAAACAAAACCATCCGAAGTCGAAGGACTCGACGACATATCCTTACGCTACTCCTGGCCTGGACCAGATCAGTGGTATCAGGGACCACTTGAAGTTTTTACGCAAACTGAAGAAGGATTTAATACGTCAGCCCAACGCGACACCCTACCCGACCCGACACTGGAAGACCCTTGGGAAGAGGAAACGAAAGAAAAATAGTTAATCCTGGACAGTGCTGGTTGACTAAATAGAAATGTCATGGTATCATGACCATACGTTCATCCCTTCGGGGACGCAAGTAAGTCGCGGAACGGAGCGTTCATCCCATGTTTGAGTTACTACTCTACTCCCAAATGGCATGTGTTGATGCTGTCGATGTCATCGACCGTATCAATAAGCATGAGCATATGGAAGCAGCAATCAGGGCAGAACTTATTGAAGTAGTTCAAGAAGCAACCCCTGAGTGTCCATGGGACGCAAACGACTAAAGGAACGGGCCTAAAAATCCAACTACTTTAGGAGTAAACAAATGGTTAACACACTTAACATCATCAGAGAGAAGATTAACAAAGCTAATCGTCTCCACGATGCCCAAATCCATCACACATCTTACCGTGGGGTTGTATACAATCCTAAGGAAGCACACCCTACCGAAAGGAAGGAAGTTGAGTTTCTGTATCGCGGGAAGTCTTATGCGAAGACAGTAGAGGTGTGATATGAATGCTATTCTAATTACAGGCAGCATTGCCTGCGGTATGGCACTATTCATCGCAGCAATCTACGGGGAGGTTTATCTTCTTCATCGCTGGGGGCATTAGTCATGCTGAAGGTCCACTTTACTTGGGGGACTTCAGACTTACCAGAGTATGACGCTGAGAAACACAACCCTGAGAAGGTGTTTGCCTTCCTCTGCTATCGCGGAGTACATTATGCAAAGTGGGTCACATTAGACGCATTCAATATCAATAACTGGTGTCTGTCTAACCCTAGACAAAAAGACAAATAGATGTTATTATACTAGAGACCCTTGTGGTCTCTTTTTTTTATATCCAATATGAATTACCAGAAAGTAAAACTTATTGCACACAACCTTAAGTTACTTGCACAGTCTTTAGAGGATGCTATCAAAGAAGACGTGGATGCATATCAACAACGTGCTCAGGACATGGAGCGTAAACCTATGCCAGAAGAGCCGTGGTTTCCACCCAGTCAACGCGAGCGTTTGGGTTATAGATATAGTGATGACGACGATGGTTATGCAGATTAATTATGGACACTAAAGACCCAGTAACAGTAGAAGATTACAAGTTAGTCCACGATGAATTTTTTCAGAAGTATAATTTTGTGGCCGAGAGAATGGGAGGTTCTCCTAAAGCAGAGGATGTCCTCAAAGTGATGGAAGCATTGACTGGTGTAGTGATGCGCGAGCGTGCAAAGGATAAGGTCGGACCTTTCGGATTCAATAAGCAAAGCAAAGATGAAACCACAATCAGCGAAAGCGAAGGGTAGAAACTTTCAAAAGTGGGTAAGAGATATGCTCATTGAGCATCGCGGTGTGCACCCTGAAGACATTGAATCAAGGTCCATGGGTGCAGGTGGTGAAGACCTCATCATGGCACGTGATGCTAGAAAGAAATTTCCCTTCAGCATTGAGTGTAAGAATGTGGAAAGACTTAATGTCTGGGAAGCATACGAGCAGTGCTGTGCTAACGCTGGTGACCATCAACCTGCCCTATTCATGAAAAAGAATAGGAAGAAACCACTTGTTGTAGTGGACGCCGAATGGTTTATTCAACACTTCGGGGTTGACGGCAAGGGGCAGGACCATATATAATGCAAGAGTCGTCAGGAGAGGATTCATGGACCAACAGTCAGTTGATTTTTTGGGAGCATCTGTGGAAATTCTAATCGACCAACTGCACTCACTCGCTGAGGCAGGTGAAATTGAGGATGCTGAAGCAGTTGCTGACCGCATCCGCGAACTACAGGAGATGCAATGAGTCAGGCGAATGTCGTGCATATGTTTCACGTCCCACTAATCCATTATGCGATTGGGGACTGGAGAAATGCGAAAAGACGTATCGTTGAATCTCTTCCTGATTTGACAGAGGAGATGCTAAACTCTAACGGAGAAGTCTATACAGATTTCTTTGATGAGAGGTATAAGCATTGCCTACCTCCATATGGTGAGGTAGTGCTTGACATCCTAACACCATACCTAGGAGACTTCACGGGTCACACCCGCGCTGAATTCACCGACATGTGGTTTCAAACTGCAAAGAGGGGAATGTCACATGGAGTCCACAACCACGGTGCGTCTGGTTGGAGTGCAATACTTTACGTTGACTTCAATCATACAGTCCATGCATCGACAAGATTCTATTCTCCATTCAAGAATCCTTGGAATGGAAATCTAGAGGACTATCATCCACCTGTGCAGGAGGGTGACCTCATTATATTTCCAGCACATCTACCCCATGAGGCACTAAGAAATGACTCAGACATACCACGCACCATTATCTCATTTAATCTGCGAGGCAAAGTCGATTATGTCAAGCACACCTTATGGGAGGATGGTGGTGACCCACGTATTGTAATCCCGAGATACCGAGACGATTGTTGATTGACTCGCTAGCTCAGTTGGATAGAGCAACTGCCTTCTAAGCAGTCGGTCGTAGGTTCGAATCCTACGCGAGTCGCTGGGCGTCATGCCCTGGTACAATCGAATAGGAGAATCTCATGACTGTTGGAGATCGTTTTGCAGGTAGTCTGCAAATTTTGAAGGATGCTGTCAATGGTAACATCGCCCTTGACACTGAGTATCCCGCTCTCTTCCAAGCACTATGTCGTTTCTACACTGACAAGAGTGCACGTCACGTCCACTTCTGGGGACTGGATGTTGAAGAGGACTACACGATTCTGATTGATAACATGATTGCGGATGGGGTCCTGGAAGCGACCTAATAAACTTAAACTGGTGGAGTCAAGACCCTATGTCAGAATTGCCTGCAGAAATAACCTCATACAAAGGAAGACTATGTGAAAAGCATTCAGATTTTATCTGGGGCGACTACATTGATGATTCTATTGTAGAAGGACTGTATCATTTCTGGCACAAGCAAGATATCATAGCATTTCACGATGGTATGGTGTTTAATGATGGGGATACTTACGTTGACAAAGACTTCAAAGACTCTGTTGACTTACATATCCCCGTCTCACTAGCGATTAAACCTATTCAAGATTACACCCATGCTTTGCAGGGTGTCTTGAATAAATATACAGAGAGATTTCCATTCTCGGAACTCTCTCGTTTCCTTATTGTTGAACCAATGTCGATGCAATGGTATCCACCTGGCGGTGGATTCAAGCAGTGGCATACAGAGAGAGCAAACTCTCTACCAGGTAATGTCTATAGACATCTGGTCTTCATGACATACCTTAACGACGTGCCTGACGGTGGCACAGAATGGTTTCATCAAGACAAGTATGTCCCAGCGAAGCGAGGGTATACTGTCATCTGGCCAGCAGACTGGACACACCACCATCGAGGTCGTGTTTCCAACACATCAGAAAAAGTTATCATAACGGGCTGGTTTTCTTTCGTATGAGGTGCTATAATGCCAAGGTTAGGACAACCCCACATGAAACCCATCGTTTTACTAGAGCGATTTCCGTATCGCTACATTGAATTCGGCACCCTAGACAACGGGACACCCGACTATCGCATTCAAAAGTGTGATGAGTATACGAATCGTTACAAGGACATGTATCTTCTTGATAATGCCATGCAACTAGACTATGCTATGGAAGACTTTGAATACACGAAGTGGTTGGACCCAGCAGGTGTGCCTGCCTATGCCAAAGATACCACACGTAACTATTATGCATCAAAAGTTTCAAGCAGCGACTGACGCTCTTAAGACTGCTTTCAAAGCAGCACTCGACGAAGACCTTCTGGATGAGAATACCATGGGTGAGGTGTGGAGACACTACCAAGGTATGAAACGTATCACCAAGGACCTTCCTCCACATATTACTGGAGCATCTGGTGGGGACATGAATCCCATCTTCCTTTCAGACTCCTCTCTTCCTACCGACTCATTCCTCGCTGCAGGTCCAGTAGACCGTATCTGGGAGGGGTCAGACGCTCTGTCCTTCGGTGACATCAGCATTAATACAGGGGACAGTGACGGAACTGTCACATTCACGAGTTGACAAGTTACAAAACTTCATATATAATAATGTAACGTTTCTTAATAAAGGACTCATGACTGTAACTACTAACGAGCGCGGACAAATCAACATGTTTGCAAAGGAGCCTCGTATGCAAGTAATGGATGTATCCGTTACTCATAACGAAAAAGCAGAATTGCTCAACGGACGTTTGGCAATGCTTGGATTACTCGCAGCAGTTATTTCATATGTTTCTACAGGAAGCATCTTCTTTTTCGGTGCCTTCGGCATCTGAATCTAACCCACATTACTATAAGGAGTTTTTCAATGACACCAGAAGCAGAAAGGTTTAATGGATGGGCAGCAATGCTCGGTTTCGTAGCAGCAGTAGGCGCTTACGTCACCACTGGACAAATCATTCCAGGTATCTTTTAATGAGACCACAAGCACAAGCAAAAGCAATCGCTATCGAACCTGAGAAGCAGATTGCTGAAACATGGAATGGAAGAGTAGCAATGCTTGCTCTTATTGCCGCAGCAATTAGTGACCTTTTGACTGGTCACATGTTTTTCGGTCTATTCTAATAAATAGGGGGCAAAACAGTAAGAGGCAACGACAAACAGATGCCCGCCCCCACTCTTTTCAATCGCATGAATTACACTATGATTTCAACTCTTCTTGCAGCATCTTTCTTGGTGCCTGTTTCAACAGTAGTAGAGCCTGATACTAATGTGAATCCTATCGCAGTAGAGCCTTACCAAATGACATGGCAATGCGAAGACTGCTCAGAAAATGAAAAGAAAACTCTTGCATACCTGCAAGAGAAAGCTAATATCACAGACAAAAATGCTCTTGCTACAATTCTTGGCAACATTAGACAGGAGTCTAATTTTATTGCCGATATATGTGAGGGAGGTGCTCGAGTTCGCTATGACGATTGTCATAGGGGTGGGTATGGCCTCATTCAGTGGACCTCAGTAAACCGATACGACAATCTTGGTCGCTTCGGTAAGAGGTATAACTGTGACCCCTCTACATTCGACTGTCAACTTCGTTACATGGTTAACGAGAATGTCTTTCAGAGATACCTCCCCGAGTTTCAAGGTAGGGGATGGTCTATCTCACAATACATGGTGCCTGCATACTATTGGTTGGGATGGGGTATCAAAGGTAATCGTGAAGTGTATGCATACGACTATCTAAATAAGATGAGTTACAGTTGAGCAGATGAAAAAGTTTGCCCTCGAAATTGAAATCAAAGACAGTTGGGTAAGACTTAACAAGTATTCAAACCTAACAGAAACAAAAGCAAACTTCCTGTATCGACTGTGTGAGATGGCATCAGATGCCTTCAAAAATCCTAAGAATATGAGAGTCGCTGAGCAGAATGAAGATTTATAAATTTGGATGTGAAATGTTTACTCCCTTTGCACCGCATTGGGAGTATCTTATTGCAGAAAAAGATTCAGTGGGTGACTACACACCATTGAAAGATGAAATCCTTAGACGTGAGAAGGATATCATCAATGAGTTTGAGTATGAGCATGACTGGGGCACAGGTCTCGGTAAGAATAGTTTAACTGCTCGCTCTAACAGATATAATCTTCTTGAGTTTGAGAATGCAGGTCTACTGCGTGATAACATCAGATACTTTCACAATGAATTCATTGAGCACATTGGTCTGAGAATGTCTGGACCAATCTATGTCCAGTGTTGGGCAAACGTGATGAGAAAGGGAGCAAAGATTGCTGTCCACTGTCACGGGTTTAGTCCTTACTCTTATCTGAGTGGACATCTATGTGTGCAAGTAACTGACACACAGACACACTACTACAATCCTTATGCTGTAGAGCCATGGTCCTCGGACAACAAAGCAGGTAAGATGACCCTCTTCCCCACGTGGTTGAAGCATGGCACTGACCGTGTTAAGGATGATGAAGAAAGGATTACAATAGCGTTTGACATCATGGATGAGCGTGGTTATACTGAGTCGGTAAAGGATGACATGAAACCACACTGGGTTGAATTATGAATGAAGACTGGCGTTATGATGATGGCAAACTACATGAGAGGCAGATTGCTCTTATGTGTTTGATTCGTAACAAGATTGATATAAATAGAGAAGCATATGAGTTTTGTAACTATTTCGTAAGCAACGGTCTCTTCAATGGTGAGTTGCCTACGGAGGATAACTTAATGGAAGACCGACTTAAACAATTTGGCGGTGATGTATCCGCTATGGTCAGTGAAAAACTCATGAAAGAGTTTTCCAAATGGCAAATACTAAATGAAAGAACCTCGCACGACAAAGAAAATTATCAAGAAGACAATTAAAAACGCAAAGAAACATCCTAACTGGTATACTCCAGAAGAGATACAATACATAAAAATTATGAAGAGGGCACTTAAGAAGGATTAGATTATGAAAGTTGTGATTGTAGGTGGTGGCACGTCAGCATGGATGACTGCCGCTGCTTTTTGTAAGACCTTTCCTAGCTGGGAAATTACATTAATTCAAGGTGGTAAACCAGTAGGAGTGGGTGAATCTACAACTCCTCATATCAATCAATACCTACACTACATGGGTATTGATGACAAGACTTTTCTTAAGGCAGCAAAAGCAACATACAAATCATCCTCTAGGTTTGAAGACTTCTCAGGATTAGGTGAAGTTTTTCACTACCCTAATGGACAGACGCTCCATACAGATGTAATGTATCATGAGTGGATGATAGGTAAAACTTACACCACACACTTGCCTTCCTTCGCGGAGGTCTTTATGCCGTTCGTTACTGTGGCAGAAGAAGGTAAGTTACCTGTCAATCATCCTTTGCTGGACCCTTACGACCTTAATAAAGACAGGAGCTTTCACATCGATGGTGAAGCATTTTCAAAATACCTTAAGGACACTTATTGTCGCCATCTTAAAGTGGTTGATAGTAAGGTTAAGTCCGTACGTTATAAAGGGAGAGACATCACAAGTGTCGTGGTGGAAGGAGGAAACTACTTCAACAGGGGACAGGAGATTTTTGCTGATCTCTATATCGACTGTAGTGGCCAGCAAGCGGTCCTCGGAAAAGGAAGGACTACTTGGACGCCCTTCGACACTATCCTCACGGATACCGCCATACTAAAGAAGACTGAATACTCAGTCTTCAGAGAGGCAGAGATGGTGCCCTACACTAATGCTAAGGGCATGTCCTCTGGTTGGCAGTGGACTATACCTACGTGGGATTACATCAGTAATGGTTATGTATTCTCTTCCAAGTATCAAGACCTAGAGTCAGCAGTCAAGGAGTTTGGTCACGAAGAAATTCGCGTGGTCACTTTCAAAAATGGCCGACATGATAAGGCATGGGTCGGAAACTGTATTATGATAGGTCTATCATACGGATTCATCGAACCCTTGGAGAGCACCAGTCTATTCAATACAGGGCATGGAATCCTAGCACTGATGGATATCCTTACCAAGGAGCAACTGCCTGGTCAGTTTGCTCGCGACAGATATAATCACAACCTCGCTGAGCACATGGATGGGTGGCGAGAGTTTGTAGAAGCACATTATTATTACAGTAAGCGACGCGACACTCCCTTCTGGAGAGCAGTTACAGATGAAGTGGAGTATAAGATGGAGGGAGCACACCGTGTCATGCTAGAGGCGATGGTCACTGGTCAAGAGATTGAGCATGGACAGGACCCGATAGTTTACATTTTGGCAGGAAGCGGTTATACTAACGTCAACTCACGACTGGATAGTTACTTCGGCAACCCTCCTGCCGTCGATGAATTCGATGCGCAGGACATGTATCTGAAGTATCAGAAGGTCAAAGAGTTGGCATCGTCCATGCCATCTATGGCGTCCTACCTCCAAGAGACCGTCTGGTCTTGACAAGGTTAGGAAATGCATATATAATAGGATACGTTGCTTAACAAAGCGACATCTTGACCCCTCAAACCGAGACCTATAGGGTCATTAAACTACGTCTCTAATACCTTCACCTGAGGGTGGTGAAGGAATACTTAACACACTGTCCCCTGCAGTCATACCTAACCCTTTTTTTCAAATGTCGAGTACAATTCTTACCCGAGGTAGGCAGACTTCTAACTGGGAGTCTTTCTGTCAATGGGTTACTAGCACAAACAATCGTCTTTACGTCGGTTGGTTTGGAGTCCTTATGATTCCATGCCTTCTCGCTGCTACAATTTGCTTCATTACTGCCTTTATCGCTGCTCCTCCTGTGGACATCGATGGCATCAGAGAACCAGTTGCTGGGTCTCTTATGTATGGTAACAACATCATCTCTGGTGCTGTTGTCCCTTCTTCTAACGCTATTGGTCTCCACTTCTATCCCATCTGGGAAGCAGCAACCATGGATGAATGGTTGTATAACGGTGGTCCTTACCAGTTGGTAGTCTTCCACTTCCTCATCGGTGTAGCTTGCTACATGGGTCGTGAGTGGGAATTGTCTTACCGTCTTGGTATGCGTCCTTGGATTTGCGTCGCTTATTCAGCACCTGTTGCTGCTGCCGCTGCAGTCTTCCTTGTTTATCCTTTCGGTCAGGGTTCTTTCTCTGACGGTATGCCTTTGGGTATCTCTGGTACATTCAACTACATGTTTGTTTTCCAAGCAGAGCACAACATTTTGATGCACCCCTTCCACATGCTCGGTGTAGCAGGTGTCTTCGGTGGGTCACTCTTTAGTGCAATGCACGGTAGTCTTGTCACATCTTCTTTGGTGCGTGAAACTACTGAAACTGAGTCCCAAAACTATGGTTACAAGTTTGGACAAGAAGAAGAGACTTATAACATCGTCGCCGCTCACGGTTACTTTGGTCGTCTCATCTTCCAATATGCATCCTTCAACAACAGCAGAAGTCTTCACTTCTTCCTTGCCGCATGGCCTGTAGTTGGCATCTGGTTTACCGCTCTTGGTGTATCCACGATGGCATTCAACCTTAACGGTTTCAACTTCAACCAGTCTATCGTAGACAATTCTGGCAAAGTTATCCCTACTTGGGCAGACATCCTTAACCGTGCTGGTCTTGGTATGGAAGTTATGCACGAGCGTAACGCTCACAACTTCCCTCTTGACCTTGCTGCTGCAGAGACAACTCAGGTTGCTCTTACTGCACCTTCAATCGGTTAATAAATAGACGTATATCGTCGCCGCAAGGGTCCTCTGGCAAAATCCAGAGTGACCCTCTTTTTTTGACCTAAATATCAGCGTAAGTAATTTTTATTATGGCAGGAGAGTCCATAAGATCTATTGTCCAGAGGTGTTACTCTAATGCCCAGATTCATTTAACTCAAAGTGAACTGGACCAGACGAGTGTGCAGCCTGCTGCGACATCTGGACCCCTGTCCCCTGCTACACCTGCAGGACAGACGACAATCACACCTCCCACACCTCAGGAAGTTATCGCTGAGTTAGTTGGTCGTTGCTACTCTCCGAATGCAATACCTAACTCACCAAACCTTCTTGACCAAGAGAATCCTAGACCTTCAGTGCCACCCGCAGCACTGACACCTGACCCAATGCCAGGTGATGTCATTAGAAATCTGGTAGATAGGTGCTACCCTGAGGGTATCATTCCCAACAATCCAAACGACTTGGATAAGGACAATCCTCTTCCTACGTTTGACCCACCTCCACTATCACCTGACCCCACACCTAATCAAATCATTCAAGGGTTGGTTAACAGGTGTTACCCTGACATTGACTTGACACCTCCTCCTCTACCTGAGATAGAGGATGATGATTTTCCAGGTTTCGAGATTGATATCGGTGATATCATCACTTGGATTAATGAGATTATTCCTATCCCCTATGACTTCACAGGACCCATCGTCGTGGTCCCTCCTGACGGTCCAAAGGGTAAGACCTTCCCATCTATAGGAAAGGATGGAGACCAGTGCTTAGAGCTTGCTAGACTGGACGCTAAGGGACTCCTCAAAAAGATTGCTAAGGATACCTACAAGCATAAGGAGACAGGTGAAATTTATAAATGTGATGGATATGATGAGCCTACAGGCACCCCATGGGGTAAGTGTGTAAGAGAAGCACTTGAGTGTATGATGCGTCCTTACATTGGAGGACAGTGGAGACCACCAGCACCTAGTTGTGATTCATATTATCCAAGTGGATGGTCATCTAATAAGAATGAAATCTGCATCAAGAATTGCTACCCCGATAGACTAGCAGTCTATGAGCATGGTCTTACAAATCCAGGACCACCAGTTATTAATGTCAGATTTGCTCACCGTAATAAGAATGGTATGTGGGCAGGCACTGTCCAGACTACAGACACAGATGGAAATAATGTAAAGGATTATGTTTTCAACGAGGGTGGAAACCAAATCTTCAACAGCAATTACTCAGGGACATTTACTACAGGTAGTGGTGGTATCAGTGTCACTGTCAGTGTGAATGCTATCGCTGATGGTGGTGACTATGATAGTGAATGGAGAATTGATAGTTGGTCTGGGTATGCAAATCCAGGCACTGAGTGGACATATAATTTCAACGTAGGTAACAACACAGCATACCTAGACTTTGAAGTCTTCGGTGATGTGGCAGGTGATACTATCTACACCACTGACCCTGTGCCTCCTAATGGATATGAAGTATTAAACAATGGTAAACCTGTATTCCATGTGTTGAAGGAGCCTATACCTGAGAAGACTGTCCCCATCTTTAATTACTATTCCAGCAGTAAGGTTGACAGTATGTTGTCTACCAATCCTGGTATGCCTGATTCATCTGGTAATGGTGAGAGAGATTATATTAATCAGCATGGTTACCTCTTCCAGTATGTCTTGGGACATGCTTTCATCAAGCAGGATGGTGCTATTGGATATAAGCGGAAGAAGGATGACCCCACTCAAGCACTTGTAAGACTGTTTGATGCTCCTCCATGGGACCATCAGGCAACTATTGATGCTGAGATTCCTTTGGACCACCCTAAGAGGATGTCTGATAGGAATTCATATCGTATTCCTATGCACCCAAGGCAGGACTTGAGGGTGACTGTTGATTGTGAGCATGGTAGTGCAGGATATGAAAACTCTTTGGGATTCTATCTCGCTAATGATGATGGACCTCAGAAGGGTTACATCGTTGTCCCCAACGCTAAAGATACTGAGAGTCAGCAGAGTATCATTGTCCCCCTGAAGAGACTCAAGGAGTATCAGGGTGGCACCATGGGATTCTTCATTGTGCCTGATGGTAATGACTCCAATAACTATGACCGTGGTGATGACGTTGACTTCTCACCACACAGTAGTGGTGGACATGGAGATGGTTTCAGAGCCAATGGTATCAGTAGTGCAGAGAATAACTACTGTCTATTCTCAGATGCGAAATGGAATCCTGAAGATGGTAAGGACTACACTCAGTGGAAGGGTAGTGGTAAACAATTCTGGGAAGACCTTATCGATGGTGATGATGACTATGATGACATGAAGTTATACCACATCATCGAGTGGAGGACTGAGAATAATAACTACGATGGTGTCTTGGGTTATGTCTATCAGAATGCAGCACCACCTAGAATAATGCGTCCACTCAATCCACAGGTTGAGTGTGATACCAGACTGTTAAAGAGTGGATTCAAAGATATTGTATTGCAACGTCAGGACTGTGGAAGTCAGGTCGCTGGCACAGAGCAATACACTATTGACTATGAGTGTGGTAAGTGCACAGGTGGATACAGTAATAGAATGAATCAGTCTCAGACTATTGAGATTGTGACTGGTGGCACCTTCATCTTCACATCAGGTGGTGGTATCACTCAAGGTGTGTTGGGTGAGTGCACTAAGTTTAGAATTAGAGTATTAAAGAATGGCAACGAGGTATACAATAAGAGGTGGACAGCGAAGAGATGGCCTCCTATTGGACAGGCGATTACAAATGAGATACCAGTCTCCGCTGGTGATACTCTAACGTTTGAGGTGCCTGAGATTATTTCTGGTGGTCCTAATGCTTCTGTGGCACCAGCACTGCACCTATACAATAGTGAATCGGCAGCGTATGAGTCTTCCTTTAACATCCAACTAATCACTATCAATGGTGACAATCAAATTGCTGAGTCAACTGGTGCACCTGCAACCAACGAGCAACTAGGCACCACGATTAACTACGGTGGTGTTAACGGTATCGCTATGCAATTCGCTCCTGTTAATAGCAGAAGGAATTGGCAGGCAGGGTCACATAAGAATGCCCCATATCATATTAATCCTAGCGACAGTCCTAATGGCACTGCTGCTACACAGGTGTGGGAGAATGGGTCTGCTGTCGTGATGCAAAACCCTGCAAACAACAACGTCCCAGACCATCCTGGATATCAATCACAACCGAATGATGTTAGAGGGTCTGGCAATAATAATTCATACTTCCCCAACTCCGATGCATATATTGACACAGGTTTCCTTCGTAAAGGAGTGTCAGGTTATAATCCTAGAGGACCAAACCAATACAGTGGTGCAGATGAAGAGTTACTAGAAACTTTCACAGGTAACTACAATCATATGTTGGAAGAGTATCTTGTTACTAGGATGGACTTCTATGATGGTGTCCCTAGCCTGCTATCTGATAGTAAGGTTGATACTCTGAAGAAGAAGATGCCTCACACTGCAGTTAGAGGTGGCACACCATGGTATATTGCAGCAGGAGATTCTGGTAGAGGTATTGATGTTACATGGTATGGTGTCATCGATGATATCTGGCATGGCAATCCCTTGAGAGGTCCCGTTACCTTTGTACATGACTACAAGCTTGACAACCTTAAGGGTAAACATGCTAATATGATTGTGGACCCTGCAAAGGTCCGTATAGGTATTACATTCTATTCGATAGCATCTACATCTAACACACGCTCGCCATCCTCATCGGCAGATTATTATTGGCAAGCAATTATTGAAGTTATAGATGTCTTGAATCCTGGAATTGGATACCAGAATGGTATGGAATTTGATTTCCATTGGCCTCCTATCAGAGATGATAGGACTGAGCAACCTGGCACACCATTCTATCCTGATAAAATAGACCCCAACTGGAAGTATCCTAAGCAAAATCTTAAAGCATACTACGAAGGTTCAAACAACGTAGATAGATATGCGAAGGAGGCAATCTATCAGGAGTCTCACAGGACAGACTCTCCCATCTGGTATCTCGCAACCGATGATAAGAAGAAGAGAGTCAAATTCAAACTAATTATTACAGGTACAACAGACGACTAATGGCAGGTTTTGGAGAGAGCACCGCTGCTGAGCGGTCACTGGAGAAATCCAGTCGTGAATTGAAAGCACTACGGAGAATCATCGAGAAGTATAAGGACGACCCTAAGGGGAAGAAGAAAATGCTTAAGAAGATGCAGAAGTATTGGCGGTCAAACATGAGCATTGTGCAGGGTATGGACAGGAAACCAGGTGATTACATGGCAGACCTGAAAGAAAACCTTAATGCTGTGGGTGATATCATGGACCCACGTCAAGAAGTGGAAGAGTCAGAATCTATACATACTCTTAAGGAAGAGGATATGTCAGCAATCCGTGATATACTTTCTAAGACCCCAAGAGATGTTGCCCATGAAGAATCTACACCAGATGTATAACCATTACCTCCACACAGACCGCCTCCTAGACGAGGAAACCCCAGAGAGGGTGCAGGGTTATGGGTGGACGGACAATGGAAAGACCATCGATGGGTACTATGTCTTGACAGAAGGGCACATCCTATACTATACTCTAAACGACCAGTTGAAGTCCAAGCAAATCCGAACTGGCACAAGGGAAGTGAGTTTGGACTCAAAACTGGCCTAAATAAACACCTGTGACATTGTTACAGAGTGTAAACGTAAAACAACAAAGGAAAACAGAAATGATTAAAACTGCAATCGCAACCCTCGCCGCAACTGCTGCTGTGGTTGCTCCGTCCGCTGCCCTTGCGGGTCCGTACGTCAACGTGGAAGCAAATGCTGGTTGGACGGGCGCTGATTACACAGGTGCTACGACTGACTTCCACGTGGGCTACGAAGGTGCTCTTGGTGAAAGTGCATCCTACTATGTCCAAGGTGGTGCTAGCCTGGTTTCTCCTGACAACGGTGAAACCGATACCGTCCCTTCAGGTAAGGCAGGTCTTGGTCTTGCTGTGACTGAGAAGCTTGGTGCTTATGGCGAAGTCTCTTTCATCGGCAGTGGCGATGACAGCATCGACCGTGGATACGGTGGCAAATTGGGTCTGAAGTATTCTTTCTGATATAGATACTTCTGATAACGTGGGGAGTAACCCTCCCCACTTCTTCGCATTGAGATAAACATGAAACGTCCTGGAGCAACTGCCATTTATACAAGGGCAGGGTGTCCCTTCTGCACTAAAATCAAGGAGGTTTATAAGAGTAAAGGATGGAGTTACAGTGAGTTTGTTTTAGATACAAACTTCACACGTGAGCAATTCTATGCTGAGTTTGGTAGGGGGTCTACCTTTCCTCAGGTCATCATCGCTGGTCATAAGATGGGTGGATGCACTGAGACCGTAAAATACCTACGGGAGAATACTTATTTGTAATGAAACAGGACCACGAAAGGGAAGAACTGTATACGATCGTTGATAGAGCACTCGATGAGGCAATGGTCAACGGTCGTTTTCTCTTCAACATGTATAATTATTTGAAAGCGGGTAAGTGGACCCGCAATGATGTGAATGCATTCATTGAATCATCAGTCGCAGCAGAGGTATCCGACACCGTGCAGGAGTTGGATGATTATATTAAAGGTGGCGACAAACAATTACGTGAAGCGTATGGACACATCACAAAACCACAAGCTAGAAAGGTGCGCAAGTATCTCTATAGTATTCTAGAAGGAGCATGGAAATACCATGCAGAGAGGCGTCCAGGCAGACGCAAAAAAGTTACTAAATAAACATAGTTAAGAGGGGCGTTATGGCAGACCTAAGTTTTCTTTACATCGCCTTCTTCCTCACTATCGGTTCTTTCCTCTTGGGTTTCATCGCGTCATGGAATCTCAAGGGGATTTTTGATACTTGGAAGGAGCGAGCAGAGTATGCAGCAGTGGTTATGCATCCAGAAATGATGACAGAAGAAGGTTGGCATGACCCTCGTGACCTTCTCTACTTGCGTATTACTGACGAATATGATACACTTGAAGACGAAGATGAGTGAGTCTAAATGATTCTCGTTGATATGAATCAGGTTTGCATCAGCAACCTGATGGTTACATTGACTAAGACCAACGTTATAGAAGAGGATTTGATTCGCCACATGGTGTTGAATTCTTTGCGACTGTATCGCAAGAAATTCTACAAAGAGTATGGTGAGTTGGTCCTCTGTTATGACTCCAAGCATTACTGGCGGCGACGTGAGTTTCCTTACTACAAGGGCACACGTAAGAAAGACCGTCAGCAATCTAAGTTTGATTGGAATGCTATCTTTGAATTCCTCAATCGTATTCGTGATGAGTTGCGTCAGTATCTTCCTTACAAAGTAGTGGAAGTTGATGGTGCAGAGGCAGACGATGTGATTGCCACACTGGTCAAGGACCAAGGGCATCGTAACATTCGCCTGCAGAATAATATGCAACCACCACAGAAGGTCCTCATTCTCTCAGGAGACAAGGACTTTATTCAGTTGCAGAAGTATAGGTTTGTCCATCAATACAATCCTATTCAAAAGAAATTCATGAATGGGGTTGACCCTAAGACTTACATTGCTGAGCACATCATGAAGGGTGACCGCTCTGATGGTATCCCTAACTTCCTTTCACCAGGTGACACGTTTGTCTCTGGTAAGAGGCAGCGTCCACTCGGCAAAGCAAAACTACAGCGTTGGGTTGACCTTGCACCTGAGGACTTTACAGATACTACTACAAGGGAGTATTATGAAAGGAATCGTATACTAATCGACTTCGATTACATCCCAGATGAGGTAGAAGAATCTATCCTAAATACATACGAGACTACACAGACCCCTGCACGGGGCAAAATGTATCCGTATTTTATTCAGAATAAACTGAATGACCTGCTAGAACATATTACTGAATTTTAAGATGAAACTTATGATTTCTGAGGTGCTTCGTAAAGCACATAACGCTAAGACTAAAGCGGCAAAGATTAAAATCTTGCAAGAGAATAATACTCAGACGCTGAGGTCTATGTTTATCATCAACTTTGATGACAGTCTGGTGCCACGCATCCCTATGGGTGAGGACATTCCTTACACACCAAACGATGCACCTAAAGGCACAGAGCATACGCTACTTGAGAAAGAAGGGTCAAAACTTTACTATTACTTTAAGGGTGGTGCAGACAATCTTCCTACCATGAAGATTGAAACTATGTTTATCGCCTTGCTTGAAGGATTGCATAAAGAGGAAGCAGAAGTTGTCGTAAAGGCAATGAATAAAACACTTCATAAGAAGTATCGCATCACTCATGCAGTAGTCAAAGAAGCATTTCCGTCTATCGAGTGGGGTAAAAGAGGTTGAAGGTGAAAATCCTTGAAAAGAATTGCAGTCCCGAGACTGCACAAGACAAAAGTTTACCTTATACTGCATATCTTGTGGAGTATAAGGAGAATGGTGAAGTCAAATTTGATATTGCTATCAGCAATAAGCAGGTAGACCTGTTTGACTTCTACTATGATACATATAAAAAAGATTTTATCGGTTGGACTCAGACCGAAGGAAGAGTTAACCCTAAACTATGGCAATCAGGAAAGAAGAAAGAAACAAAAAAATGATTAGTGATGAAGTTTTCTTTGACCCACGTAAGAAAGCAGAGCAGTCTGCAGCAGACCAAAACAAAGTTACCAAGGAAGAAGCAGAGAAAGCTGCTAACATCGCCATGGGTGGTCTTGTTGTTGGTAGTATTGTAAGACTAACACTAACACCTGCTGTGCTAATGTGGGTATGGAATATGGCAATGCCTGCAATCGGTGTTGCAACCATTGGATACTGGACCGCTATGGGTCTTTATATTATTGCTCGACTTCTATTCAAACACGATGACTAAAGTATGTCTCGTCAGTGTAACACCTGACGCTGAGAAGACTATGGGTTACGTTGCCCGTGTCTCCAATCCAAACAACCAAGAAAATCCTAAGGTCGAAGGACTACTAAAGTATTGTATCAAGCATGGGCACTGGTCTGTATTTGAGCAGGCATTCATGACGCTTGAAATCAATACTACAAGGGCAATCGGAGCTCAAATTTTGAGGCACCGTAGCTTCACATATCAAGAGTTCTCACAGCGGTATGCTGATGCAGGTATGCTGGGTGACATTCCTATCCCAGACCTTCGTAGACAAGACAGTAAGAATAGACAGAATAGTATTGATGACATCGACCCGATGACTAAGGTAAAGTTTGAGGGTAAGATTGAAGAGCATTTCTATGCAGCACAACGTCTCTACAATGAGTTGTTGGAAGCAGGAATCGCAAAGGAGTGTGCTCGTGGGGTGCTTCCTCTAAATACTCCAACCAGAATCTACATGACAGGCTCTGTAAGATCGTGGTTGCATTATATTAATCTGAGGACTGCCAATGGCACACAGAAGGAGCACATGGAAGTTGCAGAGTTGTGTAAGCAACACTTCATCTGTCAGTTTCCTATCGTTGCTAAGGCAATGGATTGGTGCCCTGATGACTGTGGTTGTCCCGACGATTGGGATGACCTACAACCGTGTTTACGCATAGACTAATGAAGAATTTCATCGATAAATCATTACGCTTCCACCACCGTGACATCCATGAGGAATTGAATGCTATGAAAGTGAGAGCACAGGTAAAGAGTCGATGGTATTATATATTCTGGGGTGTTGCAACAGTTAGTGTTGTAGCAGGTCAAATTTATGTTGGTAGTGGTTACCGACAGATGAGTAAACAACTAATGGAGATGACAGATGCCTACCTATCCCGTAATAAATAAAAAAACTGGAGAGAAACAGACACTCTCCATGTCCATGAAAGCATACTGCGAATGGAAAGATGAGAATCCTGACTGGGATAAAGACTGGTCGGAAGGTATTGCAGGCACTACATATGGTATGCCTAAGCAATCCGATGGATTCAAAGAAGTAATGTCAAGAGTGCAGGAGAATCATCCTCGCGCTAACTTGAGTAGATACACCTGATTATGCCAGTAAAAAGAAAAAAAGCGACTGCTTCCCACTACCCTGAAAAGAAAGTTAGAATGAAGAGGAACAAACCCATCAACCTTGACCACCTCAAGGTTATCGAGCCGCTAACTCCTAATCAGGAGACTGTCTTTGAAGCGTATTCAGAAGGAAAGAATCTAGTCTTACATGGTGCTGCTGGCACAGGTAAGACTTTTATTTCATTGTATCTTGCACTGCAAGAGGTATTGAATCCTGAGACACCTTATGAGAAGGTGTATATGGTTAGGTCTCTTGTCCCTACAAGAGAGATTGGTTTCTTGCCTGGTGACCATGAAGATAAAAGTAATCTTTATCAGATTCCTTATAAGAATATGGTAAAGTATATGTTTGAGATGCCTGATGACAATGCTTTCGAGTCATTGTATGACAACCTCAGGTCACAGGAGACAGTATCATTCTGGTCTACATCATTCATCCGTGGTGTCACCCTTGACAAGTGTGTTATGATTGTAGATGAGTTTAGTAATCTTAATTTCCATGAGCTTGACTCCATCATCACTCGTGTTGGTGAGGACACTAAGATTATTTTCTCTGGTGACTACACACAGTCAGACCTTGTGAAATCTAATGAGCGTAATGGCGTGTTGGACTTCATGAAAATCCTACAGTCTATGCCCTCCTTTGAGTGCGTAGAGTTTGGTATCGAGGATATTGTTAGGTCTGGTTTGGTCCGAGAGTATCTCGTTTCTAAAATTAACATGGGATTTTGATGTTTAATTATGTTGGCACTCCTACTCCACTCAATGAGTTAGAGAGTAGGACTCTTAATCATGGACGCTTCTATAAGATAGAAGACATTTGGGTGCCAAGTGTCACGACTGTCGTGGGTCACCAATCTAAACAAGGTATACTTGACTGGGAAAACAGAGTAGGGTATACTGAAGCGGAAAAGATTCGTCGTGCTGCTTCTTGGAGAGGCACGAAGTATCACAACATCGTGGAGCACTATCTTAAAAATGAATTGGAAAAAGTTGAGGCGAGCACGGGTCTTCCCCGTTACCTTTTTAGGTCTGCTCGTGAGACTCTTAATCGTATTAGTGATATTCACGTTATTGAAGCCCCTCTTTTTAGCAAGCGTTTATATATCGCTGGTCGTGTTGATTGCATTGCTAAGTTTGATGGCGAGCTTGCTGTAATTGACTTCAAGACTACAGGTAGTCTGAAGAAGGAAGAGTATCTAGAAAAGTATTTCGTGCAGGAGGCAGCGTATGCCTACATGTATTACGAGATGACTGGTGTAGAGGTTGACAAACTTGTCACCCTATCTGTTGCAGAAGATGGACAGATGCAAGTGGTTGAGAAGTATGATAAAGTACCCTACATCAACACCTTAATCGATTGGATTAAGGAATACCGTGAGTCCATTCGATGAAAGATTCTATCCTAGGCATTCCCTTCTATAGGTTTTATTATCCACATGATATTAAAGAAGTAGAAGAGGCATGTAAACGTCTCAATTACAGACACAATGATTGTAATTGGATTTGGGATGGAGTCCAGTTGGACGGACTCGCTGGCAGTAATTTACATCATCTACCAGAGTTTGAAATTCTATTCAACTGGATTGATGAATGTCTTAGGGAAGTTGCCGATGACATTGGTATGCCCAACAACCTTAAGATTAATGCTGCTTGGACTAATCTAAATAAAAAGGGTGATTACTTCTACGACCACACTCACGCTAACTGCTTTGTTAGTAGTAACTTTTATGTGAATGGGTCGCCAGACGTACACACCATTTGGCATCTACCTAATCCTTGGTTTAATCAAACTAACATCTGGCCTTGGGGTCAGTGGACTGAGGAGAAGTTTTTCCTTACCCACAAAGAACCTACCGAGCCAGGTAAGTATATTGTTTTTCCACCAATGATTAGACACAGAGCAGAGGTTAATACATCTGACGAAGACCGTATTACTATCGCTGCAAACGCATTCCCTGATGGTTTCATTAATGCCTCAGGTGTTTCCCACTTACACGTGAAGGTGTTATAATGAAAGAGATTGAAGAAAAGTTTATGACCCAAGGTAAATTCACATCACTCGTGGAGGCACGAGTGAAAGATAGTCAGGGTCTTATCAATTATATTGAGGCAGTGACATCTATTTGTGAAGAGTTTGAGATTGAGGTTGAGACGGTGAGTAAACTCATCAGTAAACCTTTGAAAGATAAGATTAAATGGGATGCCCAACAACTTAATTACATTAAGCGAACAAGTCGTGGAGTCCTACCGCTATGACAGATTTTTTTAAGAGTGATGTAGTGCAAAGTGAATTGCAAGACATCCAAGAGACATACACAGACCTGTTGAAAATGTCAGCAGGTCTTTCTGAGTTTAGTCCCGAAGAAAGACTAGACCATATCAATAAGACGCTAGAGTTGATTGCTAAACAGAAAGTATTCTACTCACGTCTTGCTCTTGCATCCCATGGACTACAGGAAGAAGATGAGGACGCACAGTTTGTCAAGGAAAAAATTGACACACTGTCTCAGCAGTATTCAGGTGGCATGAATCTCATGATAATCCTTCAGAGTATGGAGGATAAACTCAGAGGATGGAAGAAGGAGTTGCAGAGCGATGCCTGACCCCGACGCACTCTGGAGGGATATGCAGAAGTTGGATGACCTATACGAGGAATTGTTATGGGACCCTGACGATGACCTGCAATTTACCCACGATGGTGAGAAAGTCCTCATCATAAACCGCACACGGTCCCTTGACAAGACCTAAATAATACGCTACCATAATACGGTGGCAATACAAACCACAATACACATCGGAGAAATACAACTATGTCTTTCGCATCTCTCAAGAAAAAGTCTGGCAGTTTCGATAAACTGACTCAGCAAATTGAAAAGATGTCCAAGCCAAAAGGAGCAGGACCTGACGAGCGACTCTGGAAACCAGGCGTTGACAAATCAGGCAACGGGTATGCCGTAATCCGTTTCCTTCCTGAGCCAGACGGTGAAGACCTGCCATGGGCACAAGTCTTTTCCCACGCATTCCAAGGACCTGGTGGATGGTATATTGAAAACTCTCTTACCACTCTCGGTCAAAAAGACCCTGTTGGTGAGTTGAATCGCACCCTCTGGAATAGTGGACTGGATTCTGACAAGGAGACAGCACGTAAGCAGAAGAGGAAACTCTCTTACTATAGTAATGTCTACGTGGTCAAGGACCAACTGAATCCTGACAATGAAGGCAAGGTCTTCCTGTATAAGTATGGCAAGAAGATTCATGACAAGATTGTGAGTTCTATGCAACCTCAATTCGAGGATGAAGAACCTATCAACCCCTTTGATATGTGGCAAGGTGCGGACTTCCGTATCAAGATTCAAACCATTGGGGGTTACTGGAATTATGATAAGTCTGACTTCGCACCACCTGCAACACTGGGTGGGTTTGATGATGAGAAACTGGAGTCTATCTGGAAGTCTCAGTATTCCCTCAAGGAATTCACTGACCCATCAGCATTCAAGTCCTATGAAAAACTTGAAGAGCGACTTAATCTTGTGCTCAACAAGAGTGCACGTGCACAAGTCCGCTCATCTGAAGAGTTTGAGGGCGAGGATGACTTCAATGCACCAGACATTACACAAAGTGTCACATCATCTCCCACACCAAGTGGATTTGGTGCTAAGGTAGAAGAGTTGGACAAGGCAGGTGATGGTCCCGACCTTGACTACTTCGCTAATCTAGCCGCTGAAACCTGATGAAAAAACTGTTTGCTCTTCCTCTCTTTGCAATCCTTGCTCTGCCTACCAGTGCTTCTGCTCTGACTTGGGCAGAGTTTTGGGAACCCTTCGTAGAGGAAGGGCATTCACATCATTATCATTATGAGTATCACCCACCACGCAGACGCATGTGTGAGGTGAAAGTGACTAGACGTAGATGGGTGCCTGGCTTTTGGTTAGGTCATCATGAATACGTTGAAGGTTACTGGCAGAAGGAGACACGTTTGAAGTACAGACCTTGCAGACGTTACCACTGACCCCGTATATTATTTCACTTTCTGTTCCCAGAGAGGTCGAAAAAAAATTCGGGGTATTTTTTGACCCACAGGGTTTTTCAATATCATGCACACACATTATAAACCATATTCACCCGAATGGCATAGATACCGTTATCTAAAGGAAGCACTCGATAAATACCTAGACGAGTATGTTGATAACGATGTCATTCTTGCTGACATTGATTGTATTCTTGGAGTACGGTCTAAGTCCGCTATGGATGAATACACGCGAGTCACAGACTTACAGAAAAAACTCCAAATAGAGTAATATGCTTTCTACCCAATATCGACTCCGATTGGAGTTTATTTGCAAAAAGATTGCAAATGGCGAAGAGGTTAAATTAGAGGACATGATATGGGCAGAAAAACTCGCAAAGAGACATACAACTGCACGTAACTGGTTACAGCAAGCACGTCGTCATGCCGCCAATCCTGATGTTGAGGAAGGGGGGACTGACGATTTTTTGAATAAGTTGGGTTTGGGCGATCCTGACCCGACACGTCATCGCACTACATTTGAGTCCGCTGACGATATTGAAGATTGGTTTAGACGAGACAAACCCGACGATTGGAGGCAACGCGACTAATGCACACAGCAGTGATTTATAGTAATGGATCTCAAGAATGTGAAAGAGCAGCGCAACTACTAAAATCGCTAGGGGGCGAATTTCTCGAATATCGCCTAAATCAACATTTTACCAAAAGAGCGTTTGAAGACGAATTTGGTAAAGAAGCAAATTATCCGCAAATTGCACTAGGTGCAAAACATGTCGGAGATTTGAAAGAATTGCTACAACACGCAAAAGCGAAAGGACTTATTAAATGAAACGTTTCAACACTGTTGTTCTAAACATCACTGTTGCAATTCTCGACTTTTTATACAAAGGGAGAGATTATCCCCGTTTTTGGGTGCTTGAGGAAATCGCTCGGGCACCCTATTTTGCTTTTCTGAGTGTGTTACATTTCAGAGAAAGCATGGGACTCAGAGGACCTGAGCACCTATATCTAATGAAAGAGCACTTCGACCAGTCAGTCAATGAAACAGAGCATCTGGAATACATGGAAAGCAGGGGCGGCAGTGCTTATTTTATCGATCGCTTTGTTGCCAAGCATCTCGTCCTTATCTACTATTGGGTTAACGTGGTTTATTATTGGTTATCTCCTCGCAATGCTTACCATCTGTCCTATGAAGTAGAGATACACGCAGCAGAAACCTATGCTAAGTTTCTTGCTCTCAATGGTCCTGACCAAAAGATACTTGAGATATTGAATGATGAATTACAACACTCACGTGAATTAGAAGAAGCAATGGAGAAAATTAAATGAAACAATTTGGGTTTACCGACGAAGAACTTCAATGTCTTCGTGTATGTGTAAAAAATGCACCTGCACCCTATAACATCACTAAGAAGGATATTCTTAAGAGTGTCGTTGAGAAAGTTGGAGACCCAATTTATGAACAGCACGAAGGTATCACCCTCGTGGAATATGACCTAACACCTTATGGAATTGAATCAGATAATTGAGGGTAACCTCGTATCAATGGCAAATATATTGTTTGTCCTTGTAATCTTTACAGCGGGAGTTTGTTTTGGATATTGGGCAAGAAAGTCGGAAGGTTAGTAACCACCGTATCCACCGCCACCACTACTGCTGCTTCCACTAGAGGAAGAACTACTACTGCTACTACTGCTGCTAGAGGAGCTACTGCTGCTGCTAGTTTGACCAGACGACGACCCCGCCACTCCATATTGGTTGGTGACCGTCGTTATTTCTTCACCCGCTTCACGTTGTGTTACCACTGTGCTGCCATCTGACAATACATCGCCTGCTGCGATTTGCTCTCCTGCTGTGTTGACAGTGATATTTCCATAATCTGCTTCCACAGCAAAGTCGATAGAAGGCACTCGACCAACATTTGTTGAATAAGTGGGTTTGACTGGAATAAAGTTTTCTTGGACTGCATTTCTGGTCCTCTTGTGTCCAGTTTCCAAATCCAATTCCTCGTTTTCGTCGTATTCCACCAAAGCAGTGAATTCGTCTACAAATTCAGTTAAATACGGTTTTCTTAAAAGATAGATATTTCTCTTAAACTCGTTTTGTGCTAATTCATGCTCAAAATTAGTTACTTCCTTCCTTATATGGTCTGAAAGCATTGAAGTGCCATCAGGTCTGGTATATGTAAAGTCCTCAGGGACCTGCACACCAGCAGGCAGTTGGATATTACCATTTGGTGCTTTTACTTCTAATGTCTCCCAGTGATGAGTATCTTCTACTTTATTCTTACCATATTTACGCTCACAATGTCTGTATAACTCATCTTCTGCCATGGGCCAGTCCTGATACAGATTGATGATGTTATTGGTCAATAGAATAACCCAGTCAAACTGAGGGTCACCATAAAACTCGTCACTAATCTGGTCAGGTCTCTCCTGATTCTTAATAGTGTATTGAGTAAATCCAGTCAATAGATATTCAACGTCATCACGAATCTTAATGCGTCTGAAGATATTCTTCGCTAACACATAAGGGTCTACGTTATTGGTGCGATAAGTCGCTGTCCTAACGTAAACATCTGGTAGAAATGAAAAGTAATTTGACATTAGATTGTTACATCTGGATTTACGATGGGTTTGCCCTTAGTGTCAAACCCATAACTCTCACGAGTGAGGTAAGAAGTTTCTTTGAATGCTAATTGCACAGAATATGCAATAGGACCAAAATCGAAGTCATCTGCGGTTTGGTCATTCGTTTGAAGTGACGAGTAGTTGCCATATGGAGACATATCAAGGTCCATATTCACCAATACCATTTTGGCAGGGAATTGCATCAATTTCTGAAGCACACCCTTTCTACCTTTACCTCTGTTTGGTTTCAACTCTTCTTTACCTTCTCTACTCACATAACGCACAATTTCCATTCTGAAGTAGTCAGGAATAGTGAGGAAATCTCCCTTGTCCTTGCCAGGTAGCATAGCAACACGAAGAGCTTCAATAATATCTACAATAGTTTGCACATCCTGAGCATTCTTAGGTGCAAACATGAAATCAAATCTATGGTCTCTAAACTCCATACCCTGAAAGATAGTTTCTTCATAGGGGTTGAAAATTTTACCAGTAGTTAATGCAGAAAGGTCGTTAGGGTTAAGGTTTCCACTACCACCTGTCATACCAATGACTGTATTTATAGCCTGTGCACCTAAACTGTAACCTAACTGAGGTTTTGCAGACTTTGCCATGGCACTGACTTGACTGCCAAAACTATCAGATAGACCACCAGCAGCAATGGCATCAGCGGCAGCACCTACCGCTTTACTACCAACAGGACCAAGGTTGACACCGTTATACTTTGCTTGGTATCCTTCTCTTAGTTTGTTAGGTAAATATAGGTAAATTGATTTCTTTAGTTTATCCTTATTGCCCTTTGACCCTGCTCCTTTCTTCTTAATGTAGTTGTAACTACTGTTATTTCCCTCCTTTGGGTCATAAATACTTATTTTAAGATAGTCTACAACTTCTGTGCCATGCCCTGCCTTCTTACGAATAGCTTGAGCACTGTGCTCCGAAAAAGGACCAAGTGGTTTCGTCCTCGGGTAAACTAGATTTCTTTGAGATGAAGCGAATGACATGAGTTACACTGGCAAATACAGACCATCAAACAGACAAAAATATAAAGGAGACCCTACTCAGATTATTTATAGGAGTTTATGGGAAAGAAAATTCATGCAGTGGTGTGACAAGAATGAAAACGTACTGGAGTGGGGCAGTGAAGAAATCATTATTCCATACATATCTCCTGTTGATAATAGGATTCACCGCTATTTTCCAGACTTCTACATCAGAGCTCGAACTCGAAACGATGGGGTTAAGAAGTTCATTATCGAGGTTAAACCGAAAGCGCAATGTTCGCCGCCGAAACCACAGCGTAGAAAGACTCGTAAGTTTCTCAACGAAGTCAAAACATACGCAGTAAATGATGCTAAATGGAAAGCAGCACGAGAGTATTGTAAGGACAGACGCATGACTTTTATGATACTCACAGAGAAAGAATTAAAGGTATGAGCGTATTTACCGACATAAAAGATTTAGCAGAGGGTAAGAGTCAGTCTAAAGAGTGGTATCGTGCCCAACTGATGTATGCTCTAGAGCCGTATGATGGGGCTTTTGCTCCAGGTGACATTATCTTCTATCGATATGCTGCTGCAACAGAGAAGTTGCCTTTCTATGATACATATCCTATGACAATCATCTCAGATGTTGATTACAACAACATGCAATTCTCTGGTGGTAACTGTCATTATCTAAGACCTTCGACTCGTAAAAGCGTGTGTCAGTCGTGGGCATCAGGAAGTATCGCATATCCTAACCGATGCTACCATAAATACTTTATGTCTAACGCTACTAATATAATGAAAGTCCCAAAGGAGTATCTTAATAATATGACTCCTTTGCCTGTAGAGCAGTTTGTTTTACGTGCAGCAGGACGCCTAGTTGAGGTCCCAAGCTCATTTATATGGGGTAAACTTTAATGGCTGCTAACTCATTTATAGATTTTAAGGAATTAGTCCTATCAGGTAAGAAAGAACCTTCTCGCTCTAACCTGTTTTCGGTGCAGATTAGCGTGCCCCCTTGTATTTTCTTCAATGATAAGAAGTTTGCCTTTAAGAATGGGTCTCTCAAGAGGTCATATAAGAATCACTGGGAATCTATCAACTACTTTGCCAATAGTGTAACTGTACCAGGTAGACGTATTACTACTAGCACAGTTAGAGATATTGGTGCACCACGTAAGTTTGCTACAGACACAGCATTTGGTGACGTGCAGGTTGAATTCCTAGTCACTAAAGACATGTATCATCGTCAATTCTTTGAGAATTGGATGAATTATACTGCTACTGATGCTGAAAACAGAGCATCATTCTATGATGAATATACTGCCGACTTCATTGTTTCTAAGTGGGAGTTGGGGTCTAATATCCTCTATAAGCATAAAAAGAAACATAAGAGACCAACAGGATTGACCAGACTTAACAGGACATCTGCAGTCTGGTACATGTATGGAGCATTCCCTTATGATATGTCTGAGATGACATTTAATAATGGTCCTACCGAATTGCTCAAACTGAATGTATCTTTCCACTTTGAGAGATATAGATTTGACACTATCAATGGTGATGGTATAGGATGGGGTCCTAACGTCAAAGATAAAATCATTGATAACACCACCGATGTCTTGTCTACTTTAGGTTATAGTATCCAACAGCAAGATGTCTTCCGTGTAGGTGTCTAAATAACTTTAATAGTAATGTAACATTATGCCTTTACCCAAGCTCTCTATTCCTGAGTATGAGATGACCTTGCCTGTTACAGGCACAGAAGTGACATACCGTCCATTTCTTGTTAAGGAAGAAAAACTGCTGTATCTTGCTATGGAGTCGAAAGACAACAAGCAGATGATTAAAGCAGTTAAAACAATCATCAAAAACTGTACTAACCTCAAGAGTAAGGTCGAAGACCTTGCAACCTTTGAGATTGAGTATATCTTCCTCCGTATTCGTGCGAAGGCAGTTGGTGAAACCAGTGAATTCAAGATTACTGCACCTGACGATGACGAGACCACTATCCCTGTGGAAGTGCCTCTTGAAGAAGTCACTGTAGTAGTGCCTGAAGGTCACAACGCCAAAATCAAACTTGATGATGAAGTTGGAATTGTGATGAAGTATCCTTCATTGGATGCATTCATTCAGCAGAATATGAGCGAGAATCCCACAGTTGACGACATCTTCCAGATGGCGGCAGGGTGCATCGACCAAGTATATGATTCAGATGAAGTGTATGACACTTTTTCTCACAAGGAAGCACTAGATTTCCTTGAAAACCTAAACTCTGACCAGTTTGGTAA
>MDTC01165115.1_pt1 | contig 31201 bp, 18 predicted proteins | sample 811181 | NCBI WGS metagenome assembly MDTC01 (sample SAMN05326644, study PRJNA326480) | marine metagenome | isolation source: seawater | place: Pacific Ocean: North | collected 2011
TAATGTTTTGGTGTTTAAGGAAAATAACAACCTTATAATTAAAAACCTTCCTGAAATATCAGATTATAAATTGTATTCAATTTTGGGTCAAGAAGTGAAGCGAGGTGTTTTTGAAGAAAATGATTCAACAATAGATATTTCAAGTCTTAAAACTGGTTTATATCTTTTAAAGGCTGAGGGTAAAATTTCTGGTAAGTTATTCACAAGAAAAATAATTTTTTGAAAATACATAATTAGAAAGCATTAATTTAAATCCAAGTACATTTTTATGTACTTGGATTTTTTTAAATTTAGATATTACTTTTCCCACTTTTAAATCATAGGTATTGGTAAATAAGTTTAGCATAGTTAATTGTGCTGTTTAAATGTTAAATAGTGGGGAAGCTATAATTAATCAATACGCTTCATGATTATTTCTTTTTAATAATCATTATTTATAGAGTTAATTTATAAGATTTACTATTCTAATGTATGATTAAGTAATTGAATAAAATAGTAGGTTCTTCTTGAAATAAAGTTTTTGTAGTTTTTCTTGGAAATGATTATACTGCATTTTACTTACTTTTTTGAAGGTAAAACGAAATAATTAGATTGTCTATATTAACCAGGGTTTACATAAACTTAAGCTTTTAATTTATTATTTTAAAACAGGTATAATGTCCTTGTAATTTAATTGTTAAGCTGTTATCTAAATTAGATATATTTTAACCCTTTATGTTTATATAAAAACCAATCAATATGTTTTGATGATTGGCTAGTTGTATAAACTTTCCATTAAAAATTAGGTTTTTAATATTGATCGGTGGAAGTAAGTTCCCATGAATCAATCTCAATTTTACCTGTTACTGCATCAGTTTTTGAATCTTGGTTTACTAGATGTAACCCTAAAATAATATTTGTGCCTTGAAATTTTGCATTTGTGATATTATAAAATGATGTTAACCATTCTGTATTTGCACCGTCATTATTTGTAGGCCAATCTGGGTTTGATTTATAAGTGATTTTTGAACTGGCTTCTCGGTTAACTTTTCCATTTGGAGTTGCGAATCTTAATCTATTTCCGTTCGAGTTATTTCTAAATACAATTTTTAAATAAACATTGTCATCAGAAGTACCGGCGATTCCATCAGAACCATTTGGAGATAAGTTAGGAATACAAACATCTAAACCTCCTTCACCAGCTTTATCATTTCCATAACACCCACCTGTTCTAGTTATAGTTGGGTGACTTTCAATAAGAATTACATTTCTACCATCTATTGTACTATGACTTATAATTGTACTTTCGTCAGCAGCATTCCAACCTTCAATATCTGTATCAAAGGTGAAAATATTTCCTGAAATAGGGGCTTTACAAGACTCAGCTTGAATTTCTTCATATGTAGGGTTAAAACCATTATTATCTACAAAATATTCCGATATTTCAATCTGACCATCAGTAACTAACTGGCTAACTCCGCAAAGATTGTTAAGAACTATATTAGCGTAAGGACTATTATCTGAGTCTTTTCCAATTTCAAGATTGCCCCCAACAAATTTTATGTTTTCTAAACCATCTAATGTGGTCATTACATTATTGTTTAAAATAGACAAATCTCCGCTCACAGAAGAAAGATTTTCTAAACCTCTAACACTTCTTAAAGAAGTATTAGAATTGATGGATAAATTCCCATTTATAGCAAAAAGAGTATTGAGTGCGAACAGGTTAATAATATCTGCACCATTAATGGTTAAATTTCCAGTAATACTTGTATAATCAAAAACATCAACATCAGCTTGACTATCAAGGTTTAAATCACCCACAAAAGGATTTGTGTTCAAAGGGTTGACGTCTGTTGTAATAGTTTTGTCTTCATTTGCATAAACTGTAGTGAATCCGTCAGAGGCATATGCCCTAAAATAGTAAGAAGTGCTCTCGTTTAGTCCAGCGATAGTGCTGTTGAAATCTTGAATTCCTTCACTTTCTTGGGTTTTGTAGTTTTCATCAATTTCGAATCCTTCTGAAATTCCCCAATAAACACCTTTTTGAGTTGGGTAAAAGGCTGTATTTTCTTTTCCATCATTTCCTATAAGTGAAAATTCACCTCCAGAAATAACCGTAGAAAAATTGTTTGTTTTTAATACATCTTTTGTATTAATTTCAGTTGAAACCTTAATAAGTTCGAATTCTGTTTCAACTTCGTCATCGTTAGTATTACAAGAAATAAAACCAAAAAAAAGAAATAAAACAAAGACTGAAAAAATGATTGTTTTTTGCTTAAAATTATTCATTGGATTATTTTTTTAAGTTTTATAAAATAATGTTTTAACCACGAGAAAATTATGCCCCACTAAACTTAATAAAAATTAAACTCATATAGAAATGAGATTTATGAATTTATTAAGATGTTAGAACTTAAGGATGGAGAATTTATTCAAATATATGGAGTAATTATTCAATAATATTGTGTTTAATTATCAAAGAATAATTGATTGAGATTTATAATTAATTTTTAGTAAGATTCATTTTAATTAACATGTAAAAGTTAAATAATTTTTCTGTTAACGGGGTCCCATTCAACTTTCCTATTTTCAACATAAGATTTATGAACCATTAAAACTGCTACAGTATCGTCAAAAGCTTTTTCAATATTACAACCAGTTGTTCCACCATGTCTAATTACGTCAATCCATTCTTTTATGTGTAAATGTGTTAGATTAATTTTTTTACCACCAATTTGGGTATTAATCAATCCACGATCTGCGTAATACTTTTCAGTTTCTGACGAAACAGCATCTACACCTGCTGGTATATTAGGATAAGTATTAGGATAAGTATAAAATGCTTTATTTAGATCTATAACACCATTTTTTATTTTATCCTTGTATTGAGGGGAATCTCTATTAGCGATAACGTTCAGGCCACTACCTACTATCATGCTAGCATCATTGCCCATAAAAACACGTCCTCTAGAGCGGCTATTCGCTAAAGATGCGCTGTATAACATAGTAAATTGTCTTTTAGGAAATTCAAGTATAGCTTGAAAAGTGTCAGGCATATCTCTATCTTCCTTGTGGAAATAAATACCCCCAGAGGAGGTTACAGATTGAGGTATACCAAATCCCATTATTTGATTCATAGCATCTACTTCATGCGAAAGTAACTGTCCGGCAAGCCCAGTATCATAATCAAACCATCTAGGCCAACCATAATACCGTTCCAAATCAAAAGGTACTTTTGGAGAATTACCAAGCCATTGTTTCCAATCAATTGATTTTATTGACCCAGGTTTTAGATTTCCGTCAGCATCCAAATGCCTAACCCATGCACCTTTTTTTGAATTTCTATTTGTTGTAGTTTCAATTAATGTTACTTTACCAAGAATGTTTTTATCAACAATTTCCTTTGCTTTTTTAAAGGTTTCATTCTTACTGTTTTGATGTCCTAATTGAAAAATGACATCACTGTTTTTAACAGTTTTGTAAACAAGGTGCAATTCATCTTCAGATATGGTCATGGCTTTTTCACAATAAACGTGTTTGCCAGCATTCACAGCATCAATTGTCATTTGAGCATGATGAAAATCAGGAGTAGATATGATAACAGCATCAATATTTTTATCTGCTAATAACTCTTGATAGGTCAAGAATCGCTTTACCCTTTTATTGTCAACGGCTTTACCATTGGGTTGTATGCCAGTAGAGGCTATTTTAACACCCTTTTCTGCACGCATATCAAAAACATCACAAATACCGATTACTTCAATATTTAAGTTTTGTTGATTATAAAAAGTTAAGAGTTTTTCATTTGCATAACTATTATCCTTTTCGGCACTTTTTAAGAGTTCGTTATATACACTTGGGTCTATGAATCCAGCTGATTTTAACAACTCTTCTCCTCGAGATCCTACTCCAATAATACCTAACCTAATAACTTTTGAAGAGCTTTTATCTAAATCATCTTGAGGAGGTAAAGGGGTGTTTGAGTCTAGCCCCAAATCAAGCTGTACTATTTTTTTTTTAGCTATACCAAAGATTTTGTCTTTCCAATAATCATACGTGAATACCGCAATTAACGGAATCGCTAAAAGCCCTTTAAAAACTTCTCGACGAGATATTAATTTTTTTTTATTTTTTTCAGATTCCATATTTTGCAACTTTCTACTTTTTTTCAAAATTTTTGACTTCACTTAAACTTAAAAATAAGGCAAGCCCTACAATTTGGCTTTTAGGAAATATTAACACAATTATAAAGTTTAATAATTCAATTAAATTTTTACCAATAAATGAAAGACTATCTATGAATAAAGAAGTCAATTTATCGTATAAAAATAATAAAAGTGATATTGTAAATCCAGCCAATTTTGTTAATATTCCTAAAACCAGACACAGGCTAATTAATATTTGTCCCCAAGTATTATGAAAATCAGTAGTATTTAGAAGCCATTGATTTTTTGTAATTTCAAATATAGGATCGGGTAATAACCGATAAGATGGTACTAGAAATGATTTTGAATTCAAAAAAAAGCTTGGTAATTTATTTACATCTTCCATATTGAAGCGCAAAACGTTCAACCAAGTTGATAAAATTAAAAGTGTAGATTTTTTAATAGTATATTTTTTCGCAAAAATCATAAATTTTAAACAAACCTATTATGATGTTTTATTTTCAATATGAAATAATTATTTAATAATGTGTAATGTTCCTTCATTTGTTATATTTTAGTAAAAATGAATTTTTAATTATTTGTGCAAAAAAGCCTATTATCATGGTTTAAATTATCAATTTTAAAAACTATCAAGCCACAATAATTTTTAAAGAAAATTCATTTTAATTCAAAAAATTTTTCAAATAAATATCTTATTTTTTTGAATTAACCAAAATAATAAAAACTTGACTTATTAACTAACCTTATATTTTTATTGATATGCCAAGGATTTATACCATTTTAATTCTAATAGGGTTGATTTTAATCCCTAAGACTCATAGTCAGCGTTTAAAATTTGAGCACTATGGTGAAGAAGATGGGCTTTCACATAATTCTGTAAGACATATTGAACAAGATGACAAAGGTTTTATATGGTTAGGGACTTCTTCTGGGCTAAATCGTTTTGACGGATATAGGTTTAAAAGATTTTCAACTACTATCAATTCTGGCTTTAACACTATAAATAATGATAGAATAACCGCTCTTAGTGTCGATGAATTTAACAAAAAACTATGGATTGGCACAGAGAACGGACTAACAGTTCTAAAGTTGGATACACATCAATTTACAACTTTTTTGCCTGATATAAATAATATTAATAGTTTACCTGATGCCCATGTAACTTCTGTTCATGTAGATAAACATAATAAAGTTTGGGTTGGAACAAAATCTAAAGGTTTATACTTATTCTATCACGAGCACGAGCGCTTTGTGAGAATTGATGTTAACGGTTTTGAACATATAACAACAATTTTTGAAGATAAGAGAGGAAGTATTTGGATTGGAAGTTATGGTAAAAGGGCAATTGCAAAAATTACATCTGATTCTACTGGAGAAATATTAGAATTAAAATCTTATGAATTGCTTGTCCCAAATTCTAACGAGATAAACCCTTATGTTAATTTTATTTATGAAGATTTTAAATCTGATCTTTTTGTTGGTACTAGCAAAGGTGGATTGTATAAATTTCAGATGAGTAATAACAACTTTGAAAATATTTATATAGAGGATGATACAATACGAAAGAATTTAGGACCTTACTTTTTTTCTATTGCACAAGCACCTGACGGTAAATACTGGCTAGGTACCATTGGAGGGCTTATTGTATGTAATCAAATTGAGGATATAGAAAAAGGTGATTTTCAATGGCATTTTTCGAAAATAACCGATGATGCATCTCTTAATGATAATTATATTTCATCACTTTACTTTGATAAATCAGGAGTTTTATGGATTGGAACAGAGGATGGCTTAGATAAATATGATCCTTTTGAAAACTTATTTACAGCTCGCAGTGACATTTCAAACTTTATTGATACCTATTTTATAAAAATTAGAGGATTTGCTAAAACTTTTGATTCGAAGATTATTGCGGCTTCGCGACAGAATGGTCTTTTTAAGCTAGGTAATAATCAGTTCGATTTTTTATTCAAAAGTGATTATGATATTTCAAGTATATTTTCAATTGATGGAAAAACTTTTTATTTAGGTTTATGGAATGGAGCTCTCCTAATATATAATTATGAGAAAAATCAAGGAAAAATAGTAGACACTGGAATAGATAATGATCTTATTTTAACAATTGCTGAGTACAGTGATACCGAAATTATTATAGGTACGAATAAAAATGGTGTTGTAGTTTTAAATAAAAACACTTTTAATATTGTAACTCCTCCCCAACTTGTTATTGCTAATAATTCCGTTTCAAAAATAGTGAATGATGGAAAACAAAATTTATGGATAGTAACTAAAACAGGGATTTCAAAATTTAATACAATATCAAAAGAAGTTAAAGTTTATGCAGTAATAGTAAGTAATAATGTTAACCCTTTAGAAAATAACGTTAGTGATGTTATAATTGATTCAAATAATAATGTTTGGGCAGCAACTAGAAAAGGTTTAGAAAAATATATTGTTTCAGAGGATAGATTTGAGCTAGTTACAGAACTAAAAGAAGTTCAAGATGCCAGGATTACCTCTATGGTTATCGACAAAGATGATAACTTATGGTTAAACTTAAACAGTAATAAAATTGCTAAGTATAACATTAAACAGGATAAAGTAATTATTTATAATATCAATAGTGGTAACAATAGATCGGAAGTTTATGGCTCAAATGAATTTTACAATTTTGATGAGCAAGGTATTTATTTAGGGGTTAAAAATGGTATTATCAATTTTTCACCTACTCAAATCATGGAAAATAAATGGTCTCCCATGCCTGTAATAACTAGATTTAAAATTGATAAATCTTCAGTTTTACCAGGTCAAAAAGTTAAAGATCAAATTCCTTTAAAAATAGATTTGAATTACAATAAAAATGTTGAACTGGATTATAATAATAGAAATTTTTCAATTGTATTCTCAGTACCTTCTTATAGTAATCAAAAATCGAATAAATTTCAATATATGCTAGAGGAATTTGATGAAGATTGGATAGAAACAAATTATCTAGACAGAACGGTTCAATATGTAGGATTGGATCCAGGTAAATACGTTTTTAAAGTTAAGGCAAAAAACAGCGATGGATATTGGAGTGACATATCATCATATAACATAAGTATAAGCCCAATTTTTTGGTTATCTTATCCTGGAATAGTGATAATCTTAACTATTCTATCAATTTTAATCTACGTCGTCACTAAACAATTAAAATACCGTTTGGATTTAAAAAAAGCGCTATTAATGGAAAAAGTCAAAAGGGAAAGGGACGAAAAATTGAACAAAGAAAAACTGCGCTTTTTTACAAACATTTCACATGAACTAAGAACTCCTTTAACTTTAATATTTGCTCCACTAAAGCAATTACTAGAAAGTAATAAAAGAAATGATTTAGATAGAAGTAAAATGAATTTGATTTATCAAAATGCAAATAGACTATTACGTTTAGTTGATCAAATTTTAGATTTTAGAAAAACAGAAACAGGGGAATTAAAATTAAAGGTGGTTAAAACAGACGTTCTGTCAAATACTAAAAATGTTTTTTATTCATTTGAAGAATTGGCACTTTCAAAGAATATTAACTTTAATTTGAATATTGAAAATGAACCCATAGAATGTTGGATTGATATTGATAAGTATAGTAAAATTTTATATAACCTGCTTTCTAATGCCATGAAATTTACTCAAAACTATGGTAATGTTGATTTGTTCATTGGAGTTGAGGATGACAATCATAAATCACTTATAATAGAAGTAAGTGATGATGGTATAGGCATTCCTACTGAAAGTCAAGGCAGTGTTTTTAAAAGATTTTATCAATCTAATAATAGTAAAGAAATCACTACTGGCACTGGAATTGGATTATCTTTTGTAAAAGCCCTTGTTGAAATACACAAAGGTGAAATTAAGTTAGAGAGTAAACCAAAATTTGGAAGTATTTTTACTGTTAAGCTTCCAATCTCTAAAGAATGTTTTGATAAAAGTGAAATATTCGAGTTTTCATCAAACGCAGTTTTTAAAAATTCTACGGAAGAAGTAAAATTTGAAACAGCAAGAAATAATACGAATATTAAGCAGAAAATTCTTGTTGTTGACGACAACTTACAATTACGAAAATATTTGGTTGAATTTTTGTCTAATGATTATATAGTTTACGAAGCAGAAAATGGTAGAATGGGTTTTGAGATTTGTAAAAAAGTGAAGCCAGTACTCTGCATAGTCGATGCAATGATGCCTGAAATGGATGGGTTTGAATGTGTTAAATCAATCAAAAATGATGATGAAATTAGTCATACAGCTGTAATACTACTCACTGCATTAAACAAAAATGAAAATAGAATTAAAGGATATAAAGTTGGCGTAGATGGTTATTTGGCTAAGCCTTTTGATCCTTTTCTGTTAAAAACAAGAATTGAGAATATTATAAAAATAAAATCTGATTTAAAACAGAAATTTTTAGGGTTAGCAGATACTGATGTGGAAGATTTAGCACATTCACAGATTGATGCAGATTTTATATCTCAAGTCAATATGCTAATTGATAAAAATATTGACAACCCTAAACTAAACACGAAATACTTGTGCGATGAATTAGGAATAAGTTCTTCACACTTATACCGAAAAATAAAACAATTAACGGATCTTTCCCCAAATGAATTTATTAGAACTTTAAGATTAAAAAAAGGAGCTAATTTATTAAGGTCAAAAAAATATAATATTTCAGAAGTCACATTTATGGTTGGATTCAATGATCCACTTTATTTCAGTAGGTGTTTCAAAACTCAGTTTAAAAAATCACCCACTACTTATATAAAATCAATCTACTAATAATTAGGTTTCAATTACTAATTAGCATTTACTAATATTATAAATAAACATTCGCGTTAAAGATTTAAAGGCAAATGAATAATTACTCCATATTTTAGAATAATTTGTCCATATTGAAAAAAAAGCCTCTATATAAATTTACCTGTCATGATATATATTTCTAAAAATAAGGCCTCTTCTAACTTTTTTTTAAATACAACATTTATAATATTTATATTAAGTACAACTTTAATGTTTAGTCAAAATATCCAAATACAAGGCACAATTTTTGATGAAATTGGCATGCCTCTTCCCGGAGCTAGTGTCTTAGAAAAAGGTACAATAAACGGAACAACAACAGATTTTGATGGAAATTATTCAATTGCACTTTCAGATGAAGACTCAATTTTAATAATTTCCTATGTTGGCTATTTTACACAGGAAATTAAGACTAATGGATTAACAAATTTAATAGTTAATTTGAAAGTTGATACTGCTACTTTAGATGAAGTGTTAGTAATTGGTTACGGAGCAATTAAAAAGAGTGACGTTACAGGTTCGGTTTCTTCGTTTGATCCTGAAGCACTTAAACAAAGACCTCAAACAAATATTATTCAGGCACTACAGGGAAATTTAGCAGGTATTTCTGTTAATACTAGAGGCTCAAGTGCAGAAGATAGTGGTGCTTTATTGGTAAGAGGAGAAAATTCGATTTCAGCAAGTAATGCACCTCTAATTGTTTTAGATGGTATACCCTACGATGGTTCTCTTTCTCAAATTAGTCCAAGTGATATAAAAAATCTTGAGGTTCTAAAGGATGCCTCTTCAACAGCCATTTACGGATCCCGCGGAGCTAACGGTGTCATTTTGATAACAACAAAAAAAGGTATAAAAGGAAAACAAAAAATTTCTTATACAGGTTTTATTAAATTAGATAAGTCAGGAGTTCTGCCGGACATGCAAAATGCTTCAGAGCATTGGGCGTCAAATTGGGAACGTGTTATTACAAACAGGCTAGATGTTCCTAGTAATAATATTGGTATTTCACAAGCTATTGACAGTTTCTTCCCAGGTAATGAAACAAATAATACAGAATTAGCAGCATTTATGTCTGGCTATCCTGGTCAAACTTGGGAGCAAGTTAAAAACAATATCTTATCAAATTACCCAGCTTTAATTAATGACCGTCCAATACTTTTACGATTAGCACAAGATTTTGCATATCCTAGCGATGGTCGCGATACTGATTGGCTCAAACTTGCTACTAGAGTTGGCATCAAACAAGAACATAATTTATCTATTTCAGGTGGGACAGAAGATACAACGTATTTCGTATCTACAAATTATAATGTAAGTGATGGTATAGCAATTGGTGACACTTTTAAAAGAAATATTTTCCGTATTAATTTTAGTACTAAATTATTTAAAGATCTAGAATATGGAACCAATTCACAATTTGGATTCTTTAATAGAAGCGGTTTTCCTGCAGAATGGAATGGTGGTAAAGGAGCTTTTAGGATAAACCCTTTGTTTAACGCCTTAAATGAAGATGGCTCAATTGATTTAACACCCAATAATAATGATCTTAGTGTAAGAAACCCTTTAGAGCCTTTATTATTTAATAACGAAGACAAACAAAAAACAATTAATACTAACCATTATTTAAGTTTAGATATACCAGGTTTTGAAGGATTAAATTACAGATTAAATTTAGGTTATACTTTCAATGATAGGACACAAAAAACCTATAAAGGGATTGACACAGTTCAAGGAGCGCAAGATGATGGTAATTTAGAAATCATTAATTCGTTAGGAAATTCTTATACATTTGAAAATATATTCAGTTATAAGAACGACTTCGGAAAGCATTCTATTTTTTTAACAGGTTTATACAGCGCTCAAAAAAGTATTGATGAAGAATTTGAAATTAATGGTCGTGGATTCCCAAATGACGTAAGAGCTTTTTATCAAGCCGATAATGCATTAGTTTTGGAATCCTTTTCGGAATATGTTGAAAAAACTTACAACTCTCAAATGTTTAGGGCTAATTATGTTTTTGATTCTCGCTATTTAATTACTGGTACTGTAAGAAGAGATGGGTATTCTGCCTTTGGAAAAGATAAAAAGTATGGCATCTTTCCGTCGTTAGCATTAGGTTGGAATATTGCGAATGAAAGTTTTATGCAATCCATTGATAACATAAAAATTTTAAAATTAAGATTATCTTATGGTGAATCTGGAAACGAAGCTGTAAGCCCTTACTCAAAGTTGGCTAATTTAACGGCATCAAATTATATTGATCAAAATCAAAATATTCTATATGGTTATCGTCCAAGTCAATTATCAAACCCAAATTTAAGTTGGGAAACAACAAAATCATTTAACTTAGGGCTTGACTTTAGCTTCTACAATGGACGTATTTCAGGTACTCTAGACGCTTTTAGCTCTGAAACCTTTGACCTTTTGTTAGAAGAAAGTATTTCGGCTGTTAACGGAACGGATCAAATTCTTAGAAATGTAGGGGAAACTAAAAGTAAAGGATTAGAAATTAGCTTAAAATCTATTAATGTTAGCAATGATAATTTAATCTGGAAAACAAATTTTGTAGGATCTCTTTACCGCACAGAAATAGTTCAAGTCGGATTAAAAGATGCTAATGATAACTGGATAGATGATATAGCAAGTGGATGGTTTATTGGTCAACCCGTTAATGTTAATTATGATTATACCTTAGATAGAGTTTTACAAAAGCAAGACTTTGTGTTAGATGCTCAAGGAAACTATGTTCTTGACGGAAACAATGACTATCAGTTAATTCCGGAAGTTGAAAACGCAATTATTGATTTGTCTAATTCACAAACTCCAAGGCCAGGCCAACCAATAGTTAAAGATACAAACGGAAATGGCATAATAGACCCTAATGATAGAGAAATTCAGGGGAATGAAAACCCTGATTTCACAGCAGGTCTTACCAATACATTTACGTTTAAAAACCTCACGTTTAGTTTTTTTGTAAATGGAGTATGGGGTGTTACGAAATTGAATAGATTTATTAATAATAATGGATTTACAAACTCACGGAAATTAGATATAACTTATTGGACTCCAGAAAGCCCTACCAGTCAATTACCTGGTTTAAATATGAATTCTTTAACCTCAGGTGTTGATTTGAATACATATCAAGATGCAAGTTACATAAGATTACAAGATGTAACACTTTCTTATAAGTTACCCACCTTATTTACGGAAAAATTAAGCATTGAAAATTTAGAAGTTTTTAGCAATATGAAAAACCTATATACGTTTACAGATTGGGAGGGACTTGACCCTGATTATGATGCTAATGGTTCAGATATACCGCGCCCATTTAGTATAACTATAGGACTTCGTTTAACTTTTTAAAAAATGAAAACTATGAAAATAAAAGTAATACTGTTGTTAAGTATTTTGTCGATTTTTATTAGTTGTTCAGAGGATTTTCTCGATGAAAACCCAAAAGATGAAATATATGCTAATAATCTTTATCAAAACAAGTCTGGATTTGAGTCAAGTTTAAATTCGGTATATAATTATATGAGACAAATTAATACAAGAGCTGAAAGTAAAATGACTCGAGGTCAATTATGGACACAAAATTCAGACTTCGTATCAACTCGTACGGCCAATATTAATAATTATGTTGCTATAGGACCTGGTTTTAAAGATGGGGAAGTTGCATATAATTGGCTTTACGAATTAATTAATACAACAAACGTAATTATTGATCGTGCTGAAGGTAATGTAGATTGGGAAGGTACAAGTGAAGCAAGTAATCTTACAAATAAAAATAGTGTTATTTCTCAAGCGCGTGTTGCTCGTTCTTGGGCTTATAGACTTTTAATATATGCTTTTGGACCAGTGCCTTTAAGTGTCAACGAAATAAATGGCACTAATTATTCAAATGCTTGGAGCAGAAATAGTATAGATGAAATAAAATCTCAAATGAAAACAGATTTAAAGTTTGCTGTTGACAACTTACCCCTAAGAGGTGAAGATATGACAAGAATAAATGGCGCTGTCGCCAGACATTTTTTAGGTGAATTATACTTGTCTCTGGGTGAGTTTGAGAACGCCTTAGATGTCCTAAAAGGATTATGTGAGTCAGAACAATATAGTTTAGTTCAATCAAGGTTTGGTGCTACAGCAAGTAACAATGACGGAAATCATTATATGGATATTATAAGAAATCCATATGCAAGTATGGGTAATACCGAAACCTTTTTTGTTTTAGCCAATGGTGTCAGTAATAGTGTTATTAAGCCTGGGGCTGAGCAAATAAATTTATTAGAATCTTATGTGGCTGAGTATGAGGATTTAAATAAAATTAAAGATTTTGCTAGTAAATATGGGCAAGACGAGGTATACAGTACTTTTGGCGGCTATGGAAAAGGAAGATATCTTGTCACGCCATATGCTGTTAGTACTGAGTTTGATTTTAATTTATACAATAACAATATTAGTCCAGAAGGCACAGACCCGTTAAATGATAACAATATTGATAATTGGATCTGGAACAATACAGATGGTCGAGATAATTTTTTATATGAACTAGATGATATAAGAGGACAAAATGAATCAATAAGAAAATATTTTGTTTATGACTTTAATGAGAATGGGACTCTTACAGATGCAAATGAATATTCATTAGAATCTACTATAAAAAATTACAGACTAGATTCTGATGAGTATTTAAACAATACAGGTGATACTTTATTTACGCATTATCAATATGGTGTTAGTTCTTATGGTGCACCGTCTACGTCATGGAAATTTAGCTACCCTTATTCTAGAAAATGGGAGATTGATAGAACCCAAACAGATAATATTAGCCAGTTTTATTCATTTCATGACGTGGGTTACCTGCGTTTGGCCGATTCGTATTTATTGTATGCAGAGGCATTCATGATGGTAGGTAATAAAAATGAAGCTGCGAATTGGATTAACCAAGTAAGACTTCGTTCTAATGCCTCAATAATTACCGCAAGTGATGTAACACTTGATTTTTTGCTTGATGAAAGAGGTCGAGAACTTATAAATGAAGAAGAACGCCGTATTACATTATTGAGAACTGGAAAGTTAATTGAAAGGGTCAAAAAGTATAATCCGCTTTCTATGTATTTTGTAAAAAATCATCATAAATTATATCCATTCCCAAACTCAGCAATTGATGCTAATAAGGACAAGCTTTTAGATCAAAATGATGGGTATGGAGGTAGTACAAAAGTAGATTTCACACCTAATGGTTATCCAGATGAAGGAAATAATCCGTAGTGATTTTTTCTCATCTAGCCGCAAAGAAAATGGTCGTTTCTTTTAATTAAAAAGAAGAATGAATAATAATTTTGTGAATGTTTTTATATTGCTTGTAATATCCTTTCTTCAATCATGTCAAGATTTAGAAGATAAATTAACACTCCCTAATATTATTTGGATTACTACAGAAGACATTAGCCCTCAGCTAGGTTGTTACGGAGATATTTATGCCCACACACCTATTTTAGATAAATTGGCTGCAGAAGGTGTTCTTTATGAAAACGCCATCGCCTCAGCACCGGTTTGTGCGCCTGCACGTTCATCTATCATAACTGGAATGCATCAATCTTCTATAGGTTCTCAACATATGCGTAGTAAAGGTGAATTTCCCAAAGAATTTAAATACTATCCTCAATTGCTAAAAGCTGCGGGTTATTATGTGACAAATAATTCAAAAGAAGATTATAATCTCAATTATGATTCTTCAAAAATTTGGGATGAATCAAGCAAGGTTGCTCATTGGAGAACTAGAGAAAATAAAAATCAACCATTCTTCTCCGTTTTTAATTATACCGGCACGCATGAAAGTGCGATAAATTCTAAGGAAAAGCATGAATCAATTATTAAAGATTTAGATAAAAATATATTGATAGAAGCCGGAGTAGCACCACTTCCTCCATATTACCCAGAAACACCTATAGCTCATGAATTATGGGCAAGGTACTACAACAATATTGCTGCACTTGATAAGTATGTTGCAATAATTTTAGAACAACTTAAAGAAGATGGTTTAGAAGATAATACAATAATTATGTTCTATTCAGATCACGGTGCTGGAATTCCATTTTATAAAAGATGGTTGTATGATTCTGGACTAAAAGTACCTCTAATTGTAAGAATTCCTGAAAAATATGAAGGTCTTTCTCCCCACAAAAAAGGAACTAAGACTGATGAGTTAGTAAGTTTCATTGATTTAGCACCAACACTTCTTAGACTATGTAATATAGAAATTCCAAAGTATATGCAAGGCAGGGCTTTTTTGGGTAAAAACCTCTCGAAGGAGAGAGACTATGTTTATTCCTCTCGTGATAGGATGGATGAGCGTTATGACATGCAACGTGCAGTGAGGAGCAAAAAATATAAATATATAAGATATTATGAGTTTATAAAGCCGTTTGTTCAATATATGAATACTCCAGAAAAAGGTGAAATAATGAAAGCTATACGTATTAGTAATGCTAGTGGCGATTTGCCGAATCCAGGAAAAAAATTAATGTCAAAAAGTAAGCCAGCAGAAGAATTATTTGACTTAAAAAATGATCCTTTTGAATTAAACGATTTATCCAAAAACCCTGAATATCAAAATATTTTAAATGAAATGCGTCAAGCCCATTTAAAGTGGTCGTTAAATATAAATGATTCAGGTTTAATCCCCGAGCCTATAATACGTAGTTGGGAGAAAAGCTACAATCAACCAATTTTTTCAATAATTCGTAATCAAAAAATACCAATGGCTGAAATTCAAAAAGTAGCATTGAATGTAGACTTTGATATTTTTTTTAATGCTTTAAATCACCAGAACGAAGTAGTTCGTTATTGGGCAGCCATAGGATTGGGTAATTACCCAGAGAAAATTAACAATCTAGCAAAAATTAAATTACAAGAATTATTGATGGATAAGGTCTCATTGGTTCGCATTGCTGCAGCTAGGGCATTATGCATACTTGATGAACCATCAAAAGGACTTACTGTTTTAGCTAATGAATTAGATGATAGTAGTGAATGGAATAGACTTAATGCAGCTTTAGTTTTAGACGAGCTTGGGGATAAAAGTAAACCTGCGATTCCTGCACTTAAAATGGTAATGAATGACAAAAATAAATATGTGGTCAGGGTCGCAAATCATGCACTTAATTCAATGTTAGATTTAAGTAATAATGTTAAATAATTTTTTTGAAAAACATATTAATGAAATGAAAAGTATTTATATAAGTTTAATATTTTTAATACTAGCTTTTTTAGCTTCTTGCATCGATTTAAATTCTAAAAACAATAAACTTAAAGTATCCAAAAATGTAAAAAGCCCTAATATTATTTTTATACTAACGGACGATCAAGGTTGGAATCATGTTTCACATCATTCTGATCCTAAAATTCCAGATTCAAAAAGTGATTATTTCGAAACTCCTAATATGGATCTTTTTGCAGAATCTGGATTACGATTTTCGTATGGGTATGCTCCAAATCCAATATGTGCACCTACAAGAAATAGCATAATTTTTGGGCAAAATGCGGCACGTCATATCTACAATAAAGATATAAATTGGATAGATAAAACAGAAGAAAAATTAACCATTCCAAAGGTTATTAAAATGGCAAATTCAGATTATAAAACAGCACATTTTGGTAAATGGCATGTTGCTATGCATCCAGAATCAGCTGGGTATGATGCTCACGACGGCCTCACTGGTAATGAGGAAGGCCAAGTGTTTAAAAGTGAATTGATAAATGCAAGATTATACAATAACGTAACAGATAAGTTGTTAGAAGCGACAAAAGCACCAAATCCTTTAAACCTTTCTCAAAACAGTAAACCTACAATGTACTGGAATGATGACAACCCAAAAGATATTTTTGGAATTACTAACAGTGGAATTAAATTTATGGATGAATCTATAATACAAGGAAAACCCTTTTATCTTCAATTATCACATTATGCCCCTCACCTATCTTTTTCTGCCAAAAAAAGATCATACGAATATTTTAAAAAAAAGGCGAAAGGAAAAGTTCATGAATCTGCTGAGTTTGGAGCTATGCTTTTGGATTTGGATAAAAGTATTGGAATGGTTATGGATTTTGTAAAAGATAGGGGAATATCAGAAAACACATATATTTTTTTCATGAGCGATAATGGTGGACGTGGTTCTCTAGGTAAAATTGCTATAATGGACTCAAATAAAGAGGTAATAGATGCTTTTTACCCTACAACTAACAAAAGAAATACGCCTTTAAGAGACGGAAAACATTCTTTTTATGAAGGAGGTCTGCGAGTACCATTTATGGTATTAGGGCCAAATATCAAGCAAGGGAGGGTAAGCGAAGTTCCTGTTACGGGATTAGATTTATTGCCAACTTTCTATCAATTAGCTGGTGGTAAAAATAATTTAAAAAACCTGGACGGAGGCAGTTTGGTTAATTTAATTTTAAATAAAAGCGATCGCATTTCACGGCCTAAAGAGGTATTAATATTTCACCAAGGTTCTCACCGTAAACCTGCCTCTGCAATCATAAAAAATCAATATAAATTAATCAAATATTGGGATAAGGATTTAAAATATATAGGTACGCCGAGAGTTGAATTATATAATATCTACGAAGACCCTTTTGAAAATAATGACTTAATTGACAGTAACAAAGAGATTGCTGATAAACTTTTAGCAGAATTACTGGTAAGCTTAGATGAGTATGGTGGAATTACTGAGAAAACTTCAATAGAGTCAGGTGTTAATAGAGTGTTGAGCGCAATTAGTAATTAATGAAATATTAGAAGTTTAAATATAAATGCAAAACCATTTAGTCAAGATGAATATTACTTTATTTAAAAACCACATAAATATTTTAATTTTAGTTTTGATAGTGTGTTCATTATTCAACAAAGTTTATTCACAGAAAAATATGCAGCCTGTTGAGTTAGTTTACCCTTTGCTTGATACTGCTAATTCACGCTGGTTTTTTTTCGCATCAGCTTCACGACCCTTCGGAATGGTTAATCTTAGTCCTGATACTGGAATTAATGGGTCTTGGGATTCGGGTTATAGTTACCACCGAGATACTATAAATTTTTTTAGTCATATTCATGCTTGGCAATTATCAGGAATTCCGGTCCTTCCCGTTACAGGTAATTTTAAAGGGCATCTTGGTTCTGAAAAATATGGATCTAGATTTTCACATGAAAACGAGGTGGTCAAAGCGGGTTATCATTCAGTAGATCTCGAAACTTACGATGTTAGGGTTGAGCTAACATCAACAGCAAGGGTTGGTTTTCACAGATATAATTTTCCCAAGGGAAAGGAAAAATATGTATTACTTGACTTAGGAACTGTTTTGGGACCAAGTGCTACCGAAAAAGGGTATGCTTTACAAATAGGTCAAAATGAGATTATAGGTTATGCGCTTATGGCCGCTACTAAGAGAAGACCAAAGTCAACCTATGTATACTATTCTATTAAATTTGATAAATCCTTTGAGAGCATGCAGGCATGGAAAGACGGTAAACTCATCGGTAAAACTAAAAAGTTTCAAGGCAATGGAGGTGGTATTTACGTGAATTTTAAAGGCAATGAGGCCCAAACGGTCCAAATGAAAGTAGGTATTTCATACGTCAGTGAAGAACAAGCAAGGTTTAATATGAAAAGTGAACTAAATCATTGGGATTTTGAAAGAGTAGTGAAAGAATCATTTGATGAATGGAACAATTTATTAGGACGAATTAAAATTGAAGGAGGTACTAAAAAGCAACAATCACGTTTTTACACAGACCTTTGGCATGCACTCCAAGGTCGTCGCGTTATTAGTGATTTTAATGGAAAATATTGCGATATGACGGCAGATAAGCCCCGTATTGGACAAATTCCGATGGATGAAAATAACATTCCAAAGTTTAAACACTATAATTCAGATTCCTTTTGGGGAGCACAATGGACAATAAATACACTTTGGCATTTAGTTTATCCAGAAGTTTCTGAAGAATTTATAAATTCTATGTTATTGATGTATAGAGATGGTGGTCTCATTCCACGTGGTCCTGCAGGGGGTAATTACACCTATGTTATGACGGGTGCACCCTCAACCCCTTTTATCATAAGTGCATACATGAAAGGGATTCGTGGATTTGATGTTAATAAAGCATATAAAGGTATGCGTAAAAATGCTATGCCGGGTGGTATAATGGCTAAAGCAGGATATGAGCATTATTCTGAACTGGGAGGAGGATTAAAATATTATATTAACAATGGCTATGTACCCTATCCTAACCCTGACAAAAATGATGGATATCATAATGAAGGAGCTGGACAAACACTTGAGTATGCTTATCAAGATTGGTGCTTATCTCAAATGGCAAAAAAAATGGGTGTAGACGACGATGTAATACTATTTTCAGATAGAGCTAAAAATTATAGAAATCTTTGGGATGAAACTTCAGGTTGGATGAGACCTAAGTCAATAAATGATAGGTGGAATGATTCTTTCAATCCTCTTTTGAGTCACCACGGATTTGTAGAAAGTACCGCAGCACAATCCACTTGGTTTGTACCTCACGATTTGGCTGGTCTTTTTAATTTGATGGGGGGTTCAGAGATAGCTGCTGAAAAATTAAATCGCCAATTTCTAATTGCTAATTCTCATGATTTTATAAGCAAACCCTTTAAGTCAGACAGATTTGTACATAACGCATTACGGAACACTTATTTAAATTACGGAAATCAACCTTCAATACAAGTTGGTTTTATATTCAATTATGCTGGTAAGCCATGGTTAACACAGTACTGGACGCGTGAGGTAGTAGAAAGAATTTATAGCCATCTTGATCCAGAAAATGGCTATAATGGTGACGAGGACCAGGGGCTTATGGGATCATTGGCTGTTTTGTTGAAATTAGGATTGTTTGAAATGAGAGGTGGTGCAGCAATTAAACCAATCTACGAAATTGGAAGTCCGATTTTTGATAAAGTAACCATTAAATTAAATAAAGATTACTATATCGGAAACGAGTTTGTTATTGAAACTAGAAATAATAGCTCAAACAATAGATATATTCAGTCTTCTACTTTAAATGGTGAAACTTTAAATAATTCATGGCTTTATCACGATGAATTAATAAAAGGAGGCAAACTTATATTAAATATGTCTGATACACCCAATAAAAATTGGGGAATTAGTCAATTACCGCCATCAATGTCAACAGATTTAAATTAAATTTATAATTAAAATAATTAAGTATGATTATTAGATTAAAAAGAAATGTATTAGTGATTTTTGTTTTATTTATTTCAATGTTTTTGAAAGCTCAAAAGTGGACTAATTTATTCAACGGAAAGAATCTTGATGGTTGGGAAATCAAGCAAGGTTCTGCTGAATACAAAGTAGAAGGAAATCAAATTATAGGTATTTCAAAGTTTGGAACAGAAAGCACATATTTATGTTCCAAAATGGTATACAGTGATTTTATATTAGAAGTGGATGTGAAAATTGATATTGGACTAAACTCTGGTATTCAATTTAGAAGTAATTCAAATAATAATTATAAAAATGGAGAAGTCCATGGTTATCAAGCTGAAGTCGATGTGTCTGATCGCAAATGGAGTGGCGGGATTTTTGATCAATCCAGAAGAGGATGGATATATCCAGTAACTATGAACATACAAGGGCAAGAAGCATTTGTAAACGGTGATTGGAATTCTTATCGAATTGAAGCTATTGGTAATATAATTCGTACTTGGGTAAATGGTGTTCAAGTTGCAAATTTAGTTGATGATATGACGGGAGAAGGATTTATAGCTTTGCAAATTCATAAGATAAAAAAGAAAGAACATGAGGGTTTAAAAATTAGATGGAAGGATGCTAAAATTTTGACCGAAGATTTAAATAAAGAAAGTTGGCCTGGAACTCCTTCTGCAACGGAACTTAGCTACCTGAAAAATCAATTGACAAAAAATGAAATAAGAAAGGGTTGGCGTTTATTGTGGGATGGAAAAACTACCCAGGGCTGGAAGTCTGCTAAGAGTAATATTTTTCCTGAATTTGGATGGGAGATTAAAGATGGTGAGCTTTCAGTATTAGAATCAGGTGGATCAGAGTCAACTCACGGGGGAGATATTGTTACTAAAGATAGGTTTAGTAGTTTTGAATTGGAACTAGAATTTAAAATTACACCTGGAGCTAATAGTGGTATCAAGTATTTTGTTGATACTAGTCTTAATAAAGGAGTGGGTTCATCTATAGGGTGTGAATTCCAAATCCTCGACGATAAGTTACATCCAGATGCTAAAAAGGGAACAAGCGGAAATAGAACTGTTGGATCACTTTATGATTTAATTACAGCAGTAAGTTACTCTGAACCTGACAAAAAGAAACGTCCTGTAATCCCTGGTAAATGGAATAAAGCTCGCATTATTGTAAATGGAGGTCATGTTGAACATTATTTAAATAACATTAAGTTAGTAGAGTTTAATAGGTACTCACAAATGTTTAAAGCTTTGGTCGCCTATAGTAAATATTCAAAATATGAAAACTTTGGTCAAGCATCTGAAGGGCATATACTTCTACAGGACCATGGCAATAAAGTCTCATTTAGAAGTATAAAAATAAGGGAAATTAAATAGTAAAATATATTGAAATAATATTCATAACTAAGCTAATGAGTAAAAGAACTTAGTATGAACAACAAAAATAAACATGAAAGAAAACAGAAGAAATTTTATTAAGAAAGTAACTTTGGGAGCAGTTGGTGTTGGTCTAAGTAATGGAATTAACGCTATGTCGGCAAAAAGTTATTCAAATATTATTGGTTCAAATGACCGAATAAATTTAGCAATTCAGGGGTTAGGAAGAAGGTGTCCAGCTTTTATACCGCCAATAGCTGACAAAAAAAATAATGTACGCTTACTTTATTTATGTGATGTTAAGAAAAGTCAGCAAGATAAGGCTGCTATAAAGTTTTCTAAACACCTAAATTATAAACCAAAATTAGAAATCAATATTTATAAAATTTTGGATGATAAGGATATTGATGCAGTATTTATGGCAACTCCAGATCACTGGCACACTCCAGGAGCTATTATGGCCATGAAAGCTGGTAAGCATGTTTATTTGGAAAAGCCTTGTAGTCATAACGGACGTGAAAATGAGTTGGTTGTAGCTTGTCAAGAAAAGTATAATAAAGTAGTTCAGATGGGTAATCAACAACGTTCATCATTTGAAACTAATGAAGTTATAAAGGATATACATAACGGTGTGATTGGCGATGTTTATAAAGCTATTGCTTTTTATGTAAATGGAAGAGGTGAAGTGCCAATTCCAAAAAAATCAGTGCCACCAGAAGATTTAAATTGGGAGTTTTTTCAAGGTCCAGCTCCCAGAAAAGCGTATATGTATGATACATGGGATTATAACTGGCATTGGTATGGTTGGGATTATGGAACTGCGGAAATGGGAAACAATGCTACTCATGAATTGGATATTGCACGTTGGGCAATGAATGTTGAATATCCAGAACATGTAAGTGTCATGTCTGGAAAGTATCAATATAAGAACGATGGTTGGGAAATGTACGATACTATGGAGGCTAGTTTTAGATTTTCAGGAAACCGTGTCATTAAGTGGGATGGCATAAGCAGAAATAAGCACAACAAATATGGAAAAAGTAGAGGTACGATAATATATGGCTCTATGGGTTCTGTGTTCATTGATAGAGAAGGTTATACGATGTATGATCTTAAAGGAAAAAAAGTAAAAGAAAATTTATCAGACAAAAAAGAATCAGGAATTGCCCTTGGTGGAGGTGGAGACCTTACTACAAGGCATTCTGTTAACTTTTTCGAAACTATAAGGCATAATGAAGAGCTTACATCACCTATCAAACAAGGTGCTATTAGTCAGAGCTTAACCCATTATGCAAACATTGCTTCCAGAACAAATAAGTCATTTGATATTGATCAAAATTCGGGTCATATCTATGATAGAGATGCTATGAAGTTGTGGTCCAGAACATATGAGCCAGGTTGGGAACCAGAATTTTAAAAAATCTAATGGTACTGAACGGATTCTTAATAAATACCTAAATAGTGAAATTATTTTTTAATGAGAATATATTTTATTAAACATCAATAATTATCATATGATATTTAAAATGAAAAACAAAATGTTTTGTTCTGCAAATAGTTTCTCAAAAACATGGGTGCTTTTGCTTATTATTTTCATAATTACTTTTCAAAGTAGTTTTGCTCAAAATAAAGAATCAAAGCCAAATATTATTTTAATTATGGCTGATGATTTAGGTTTTGAAACTATTGGTACATATGGTAGCGTTAGTTATAATACTCCAAGAATTGACAAGATGGCTGCTGAGGGAGTCAAATTCAACAACTGTTATTCCCAACCACTGTGTACTCCTTCTAGAGTTAAAATAATGACAGGCAAATCTAATTTCAGAAATTATAAACGTTGGGGTTATTTAGACCAAAATGAAACAACTTTTGCACACCTTTTAAAATCTAATGGTTATTCAACGTGTATTGCTGGAAAATGGCAATTAAAAGGTGATGAATATGGTCCTTACAAGGCAGGGTTTGATGAGTACCTTTTATGGCAAATTTCCTTTACTAGTTACAATGAGCGTTATAAAAATCCGAGAGTCGTTAATAATGGAAAGCAAATTAAATATGAAAATGGTGAATATGGTCCACGGGTTTTTACCGACTATTTAATGAAGTTTATGGAGCGCAACAAAGACGAACCTTTTTTTATATACTATCCTATGGTACTAACGCATAGACCATATGTACCTTCTCCAGACTCTGATGATTATAATGATTTTGTTGTTGCTTCTAAAGGGGGGTCAAAATCTACTGTATCAGACCCTATTTATTTTAAAGATGAAGTTGAGTATATGGATAAAGTGATTGGAGAACTTATTGATAAAACTCATGAACTAGGTATTGATAAAAACACCTTAATACTCTTTACAGCAGATAATGGCACAGGCCATGAAGTAATATCGAAAATGAAGGATGGTAAAATAATACAAGGAATGAAAGGTGAAACAAATAAATATGGAAGACATGTGCCTTTAGTGGCATATTGGAATAAAACAATTAAACCAGGACAGGTAAATGACGATCTTATTGACTTTTCAGATTTTTTGCCAACATTATGTGACGTTGGCAATGTAAAAATACCAGAAACATTTATAACAGATGGGTATAGTTTTTTACCATTTTTACTTGGTAAAGATTATACACCACGTGATTATATCTTTTGCCATTATGACCCAGGTAAAACACAATATCCAAAAAAGCGATTTGTGCACAACAAAGAATTAAAACTCTATGGAAATGGAGATATTTTTAATATAAGAAAGGATCCCTTAGAACAGACTAAAATTGAAGAGAATAATTTAAGTAAAAAGCAAAAAGTGCTTATATCCAACTTTAAAAGTGTGTTAGAAGAAATGCAGGTCACAACTATTGATAATTAATAATTAAGCTTCTTCAAGCAAATTATATAAACCCATTTGTTCTGAGTTTTATTATAATAACTTTTTTGTTTTTTAAGTCTAAAAGATTTGTTACTCGATTTATTATTATGGCTTAGATTCTTGAAAAAAATTAGAATGCAATATTGTTGAAATATGGACTGGTTCGGTATGTTTAAAGATTTGTTTGATTGCAAGTTAGTTAAGCAGAAACTAGTATTTAAATTTAAAAAAATATTATTTATGAAAACTAAATTATTAAACTTAATCTTTTTATTTTTTTGTTTTAATCATGGATTTTCTGAAGCCCAGTCTTTTTCATTAATTTCAAATGGTAGGTCAGTTCCGGTATGGGAACAAAACGATGTACCACTATCATACAGTCTAAACACATATAAATATTCAAGAGTTGTCTATACAGGAAAGCCTTTGTTAATCGAAATTAATACATCGGGTTTTAAGTTTGAAAATGCAGATTGGGATATATCTCCGCATAGTTATGAGCTACAAGGTAAAAAACAGAACAACAAATTATCTTTTTCTATTAATCGCACAGGTTATGTAGTTGTTCGTTTTTCAAAAGATCAGGACTTTACTAAAAGGTTGGTGATTTTTGTGGAGCCACCAGAAAGTCTACCGGTTGGAGAAATTGTAAATGTTGTGGAATCTTATAATGTTGATAATTCAGGAATAAAGAACGAAACAAAAAAAATTCAGTTGGCATTGAACGAAATATCGGGAACGAACAAAGTGTTGTATTTTCCAGATGGAAAGTATAAAACTTTTATGCTTCAAATCAAAAGCAATTCAAAAATACACCTTGCCAAAAATTCAAGAATTATAGCTGATGCCTCTAATTTAAACTCTTATTTGGCTAAAAAAGGTGAAAGATTTAATCGATTTATATTAATTAAAGACGCTAGCAATATTCATGTTACTGGTTTGGGTGCTTTTGATGGAAATGGAACTCAAATATTGGGTGTTGTTGATCCTGAAAAGGTTAGAGAGTTTGGTGGAATACGACTTCTATATATGCTCAATTCCAAAAACATTTCATTTGATGGAATTCTTTTGAAAGACTCTGCTCGTTGGAATACTCATTTTGTAGGTTGTCAAGATATTACTTTTCGAAATTGTAAAATGATCAACAATGTAATTAATAATAAGTTTTTTGGAAGTTTAGATGGGTGGGATCCAGATTCATCAAAAAGAGTATTGATAGAGGACTGTTTTAGTTGGGCTGGCGACGATAATATGGCTATTAAAAGTACCGTATATGGCAGCCTTAATGTTGATAGTAATGTTGAAGATATTACTGTAAGAGGTTGTGTGTTTTTAACAAAAAAAACATCATTAAAAATTGGGACAGAAACAATGTGTGTAAGTTATAAAAGGATTCTTTTTGAGGACATTGATGTTATTGAGGCAGATCGCGTGATGGGCATTAATGTTAGGGATAGAGCGGTGGTTGACGGAGTTCTATTTAAGGATATCCGTTCTGAATACAGTTTTCCGGACCGTAAAACTATGCCTATCAATGTTTATATTACTAGACGTGAGGATAATCAACCATGGATAGGAAAAATTAAAAATGTGGTTTTCGAAAATTGCACATTTGAACAAAAATTTCCAAATAAAATTCAAATCTCAAGATTAGAAAATTATACAGATCAAAAGGATATCGATGTTACATTTAAAAACCTCACTTTTCTAGGTAAAAAAATCAACTTTTTAAACCCAAATTATTTTAATTTATCAAAATGTAATGGCTTAATTAAGTTTAAATAAATTATTTATTTTGATAAACCATCTTTTATGAAAATAACATTAATAATAGCAATGTTTTATTTGATGATATAATTAAAGTTCAACTTTATTAATAATTAGAATTAATACTATGAAGCACATTAGGGTTTTTTTATTTATTGTTATTTCAATATTTTCCGGATATAGTCAAAATGGCTTATTTAATATAATGGATTATGGCGCCATAAATGATGGTGTAACATTGTGTTCTGCATCAATACAAAAAACCATTGATGAATGCGCAAAAAAAGGCGGTGGTAAAGTTATCGTACCTCCAGGTAAGTATTTAACGGGGCCCTTATTTTTAAAAAGTAATATAACTTTTGAAGTGTATTCTGGAGCTGAATTAATTTTTAGTGATGATATTGAAAACTGCCCCATTATTGATGGGAAGTGGGAAGGTATTGAACGAAAAGTATATGCTTCACTATTCACAGGGCATGATTTAGATAATGTGTCTATTATTGGAAGAGGTATAATAAACGGTCAAGGAGCGAAATGGTGGAAGGCTTATTATCGGACTAAAAACATTAGAAAAAAAATGGGGTTAAATGAGCGAGAACCTAATAATCCCAAAGGTAGCCCATTAAAAGTACCTCGACCTAGATTGGTAAATTTATATAATTGTACCAATGTTTTAATAAGTGAATTAACTTTTGTTGATTCTCCAGCGTGGACAATTCACCCAGTTTATTGTGAAAACGTAATAATCGAAAAGTTATCAATTATTCAACCTTATGAATCTCCAAATACAGATGGAATAAATCCTGAATCTTGTAGTAATGTTAGAATTATTGGTTGCTATATTGATGTTGGAGATGACTGTATTACAATAAAATCAGGATATAATGAAGATGGAAGACGGGTAGGTATTCCAAGTGAAAATATAGTGATTAGTAATTGCACTTTTGCAAATGGGCGAAGTGCCATTGGAATAGGAAGTGAAATGTCAGGTGGGGTAAAGAATGTAACGATATCTAATTGCGTTTTTAATGGAACATTAAGAGGTCTTAGAATTAAAACAAATAGAGATAGAGGAGGAACGGTTGAAAACTACAATGCAAGTAATATTGTCATGTCTAATATCAAAACGCCAATTTCAATTGATATGTATTACGGTACTAAGGACGAGACGGTGTTTCCGGTAACAGAAAAAACACCTCATTTTAAAGATATATATATAAGCAATATTTACGCTATTGATTGCGTAAATAGTTTAGAAATTAAAGGACTGCCAGAAGCACCAGTTGATAATATTTCTATTATTAATTCTAGCTTTAAAAGCACAAATGGTTTTAATGTTGATTTTGTAAAGAACTTAAGTATCAATAATGTTAATGTAGATTGTAATAATGGGATACCATTAAGTATAAGTAATGCAGAGACTGTTTCTATTAATGATTTTAGGTTGGTTAATACAGTAAAAGATCTACCAATGGTTCAATTTAATAAAGTAAAAGATGCTTTTATTACAAACTCTAAAGTTAGCAAGGACACTCATGTTTTTTTAAATGCTATCAATTCTGAAGGGATCGAAATACAAAACAATTGGCTAGGTTCATCAAAAATAATTAAAGATCAAGCAGATGATTAAAAAACTTAAAAATGTACTTTATGCCATTCTAGTATTTATTATTCTAATTGTCTTTAAATTAATAAAAGAGAAAGAAGTTGTACAAGTTCCGCAGTTAAAAAAGCCTAACATCATCTTTATTATGGCTGATGATTTAGGGTATGCAGATTTAGGCTGCTATGGGCAAAAGATAATTCAAACACCAAACATTGATAAATTGGCTAAAGAAGGTATGCGCTTTACCCAAGCATACTCTGGGTCATCAGTATGTGCACCTGCGCGAAGCGTTTTAATGACAGGAATGCATACGGGGCATACACGTGTGAGAGGCAATTTTGGCCTTGGTGGAGTAAAAGGATTAGCAGGTATTGATGGAAGAATACCCTTAATGGAAGAGGATATAACAGTTGCAGAAGTATTAAAGAATGTAGGTTATCAAACTGGGATGATAGGTAAATGGGGGCTTGGAGAACCGAACACAGAGGGTGAACCAAATTCCCAGGGATTTGATGAGTTTTACGGATTTTTAAATCAGAGACGAGCACATTCCTATTATCCTGATTATGTATGGAAAAACCGAAAAAAAGCAATGTTGATAGGAAACAGTGATGGTAATAGAAAAGATTACACACATGATATTTTTGCAAATGAGGCGATTGAATTTATTGATAGAAATCAAAACAATCCGTTCTTCTTATACCTTCCACTCTGCATTCCACATTCTAATTATGAATTACCAGATTTAGGAGCTTATAAACACCAACAATGGGAAGCTGATGCAAAAGCGTATGCTGCCATGATTAGTTTGATGGATGTTACAGTAGGTAGAATTATGCAAAAATTAAAAGAATCTTATATTGATGAAAACACTGTTGTATTTTTTACTTCAGATAATGGTGCTGCTGAAAGTTCGCAAATATGGAAATTATTTGAAAGTAATGCGCCACTTAGAGGGGTAAAAAGAGATCCTTATGAAGGGGGTATACGTGTACCAATGATTGTGAGATATCCAAATGTAATTGCGCAAGGAGCGATAAGTGATTTGCCTTGGTATTTTGCAGATGTACTTCCTACACTTGCAGAATTATCGGGTGCACAGATCCCAGTTAGTATTGATGGAACAAGTGTTTTAGCCACTTTAAAAGGTGGTAAACAAGATCTGTCTAATCGTAATATGTATTGGGAGTTTTATGAGAAAGATGGATGGCGAGCAGCTCGCTTTGGAGATTGGAAAGCTATACAACGAGGTATGCACATAAAAGATCACCAACCTATTGAAATTTATAATATAAATAATGACATAGGCGAAACTAATAACCTTGCTGGCAAATACCCAGGACTGGTTGAAAAAGCAAAGCAAATATTTGAAGAATCTCACATTCCTTCTGAGCACTATGCTTGGAAATATCTTAAAAAATAAAATGACGGATGTAAATCATAAAAATAATCAATGGAAAAACATAAAAAATGATTTTATAAAATTAGTAAGTATGTTTAATACAGTTGGACTATATATCTGTGTAATAGATTGGTAAATTTAAGTATGTCTTTTTCAAAAAAAGTTAAGAAAAACAAAGTTATATCACACCTAAAAAAAATGGGTGATGGATTTATATACCTTTTATTATTACCATTAATTTTCTTGGCCATAATATATATTGAAAGTAATATAGTAGATGATTCTATGCTTCCGGTTAAAAATCCGGATGTGGTTTTTTCTAATACTCAATTTCAGGATTCTATTGCTCAATTCACTCTAAAACCTGAATATTTTATCATGGTGAAAAAATATATTGAATTCATGATTGTAAATGGCAGAGACCGATACGGCAAGGAGTATTCACCACTATTTGCGACCACTTTGGACAGACATACAGGAAACATATATAAAAATAATCCGGCTAAGGCTCCAAATGGTATAAGGAATAGGGATCGTACTTATAGGGGAGCTAATCATTCTACTCAAAGTAGTTTGTACAGTTTAATGTATGAATTATCTAGTGTGACAGGAGAGCCAAAATATAAGAATGAGGCAGATAAAGGAATCAAATGGTTTTGGAAAAATTGTCAAATTCCGGCAACTCATTTTATGCCCTGGGGAGAACATATGGGTTGGGATTTTTTCAAAGAGCGTCCCATTTATTGGAAATTACAGTCTTGGATTCATGAGTTAAAAGGATATGATCATTGGGATAGAGCATGGAATTTTGAACCAGAAGCATGCGAAAAATTTGCAATGGCTTTGTGGAATCATCAAGTTTATTCTAAAGAAGGTGACAACTCTGGGGAATTTTCAAGACATGCTAGTGCCTTTATGCATTACCCTTTTTCGGGAAAAGGGTTCCCAAGCCATGGCGGTAAGTATATTGAGGTTTGGGCTAAAGCTTGGCAAGAAACAGAAAATAAAGAGTTTTTAAGGGCTATTTATACACTACTTAATTATTTTGAAAGGAATACAAGTTCAATTAGTGGAGCTATTAGATATGCTACCAAATTTCCGGACCACTATTCATTAGGGCATAGTATGGGATTGGCAAAATCACTTTATGCAAGCATGAATAAACTTCCAGATAGTCTTTCAAAAAAAATGAAACGTATTGCAGATCAAACAGATTTAATTTATCTAAGCTTTAATCATGAACCTACGGCTAATGGTAAAGGTTTTATAAAATCTGCTCATGTTCATACACTAAAGCCTGGTGAATATCGTTCCGAGCATTCAGGTGGAAGATTTAGGACTAAAATGTGGAGTAGTGGTTATGGAGCTTCCAATCATATTAGTATTGCAAATAGTTGTTTAGGGCGCTACAATCAAACAGGAATTGAACTATATAAAGAACTTTTTATGAAAACGGCTGAAACTTATTATAAATCAGACCCACCAGAAGCTAAAGTTTTATATCCCAAAAATTTTTCAGGCGCTATTAGTATGATGAGAAAAGCTTACAAAATTACTGGTGAACAGCGATTTTTATTGAAGGCAGTTGAGTATGCTGATAGATCCATAAAAGGAATTATGGATTCTAATTCTCCCTTGCCAAAAGCATCTAATAAAAGTGACCACTATGAGGCAATTACAGGAGCAAATGGTTTTATGGGTAACTTATTTGGACTTTGGAAAGATTTGAATTATATTAAGTGAGATTTGAAATTATGGAAAGAAGAAATTTTTTGACTGCTGCAGCATTAAGTATTGGAGGATTTTCATTGGGTTGTAATGACCGATTAAAAACTGATAATCAAGTCTTTGAGCTTCAATATGAATTTAAAAAGAAGAAGGATAAATACAATAGTACTGACTTACCAAAATTTAGATTACGAACACTTACTTCTGGGCCTAAA
>MDTC01074021.1_pt1 | contig 31194 bp, 31 predicted proteins | sample 811181 | NCBI WGS metagenome assembly MDTC01 (sample SAMN05326644, study PRJNA326480) | marine metagenome | isolation source: seawater | place: Pacific Ocean: North | collected 2011
TATGGTGGAGGGGGTAGGATTCGAACCTACGTACTCAAATGAGGGCAGATTTACAGTCTGCTGCCTTTAACCACTCGGCCACCCCTCCTATCTAATTAACTGTTAAATTATATAAATATTAATACTTCGTTAATTAAGACATCATAATTATTTACAATATATTAATAATTATTTGCAATATGTCTACTAAATACAATCAAAAAAAAATTATATAATTAGCTAAAGTTTTACTTAGATTATGTTCTTTCCAGGCATACCCTAAATTCTAAAGAAGTTTTTTTTTTAGTAAAAAATAATTACCATACATAAGTTAATAATACGATATAATTTTATTTTTGCGATTTGCTTTTTCTACGAATATTAAAAAATTTATAACTTTTTAATATTTTTATTATAAAAAGTGAAAAAAATATTGTTATATTTAAGATAGTAATCAAATAAACAAAATATAGTTCTTTTTTGAACAAACAAAATATTAAAAATGAAAAGTATTTGAAATCATAATAATCTGATAACATTTTACCTGTAATATAGCTTATAATTTTATTATAATTTGTTTCCTGCTTATTAACAGTATTAAGAAAAAAAGAATATCTAATGATTAAATATAAATAAGCATAGTTAAAATAAGCACTTAAAAGCCCCCATATAATAATTTCCTTATCATTAGTATAGTTATACACTGATAACGCGATTATTATTGGAAATGTAGTTTCAAAAATAGAATCAACAAGACCATCAAAAAATTTTCCAAAATAAGAAGCAGTATTAGTTACCCTACAAATTTGTCCATCTACATAATCAAAAATTAAACTTAAATATAAAAAAAAGTACGCTAAATAATTATAGGAGAAAAAGACTAAAAATATTGCAAATAAAAAGAAAGACAACCTAATTAATGTTGCTTGATTTCCTGTTATTTTACATTTTAGTAATAACCAGGTAAATGGCCATGCAAGGGAAATTAAAATAAATTTCGAAAAAAAATTACAGTCAATTTTATTTAAATCCTGAGAATTTAAAATATCTTTAAAAGTGAAATTAGAGTTTTTTATATTTTACTCCATTAGTTTTTGTCCAATTAAATATTTTTACTAGGTCTTTTATTGTATGAGTTTGCAATAAATTCATTCTTCTACCAGTTCCAGGATAACCCAAGGCAGTTATTAAAACCATATCCTTGTCAGAGACTATTTTATTTTTCCATAAATAATTCAAACACATAGGAATATGGTCTAAACTATTTTTATAAAACTTAGTATTAAAAAAAACTCCTGTTGTTCCTGATAAGATATTAAAACTTCTAGCTGTACCTTTATTGTTACTTACAGCTATTATAGGTTGAGGTAACATTTGACTTGAAATTACTCTTGCTGCAAATCCAGAGACTGTTATAGCTATAATTTTTGTAATAGGTAATGATAAACACAAATTTTTTATTGCATTAGCCATTCCTTCAGTGTCAGTCTTATTATTTAAATTATCATAGGAGTCTTTTTGTTTTATCATTGCTGAAGAAATTCTTTGCATAACTTTAATAGCCTCTACAGGATAATTTCCTACAGCTGTTTCACCTGACAACATTGTGGCTGTTGCTCCATCAACTATCGAGTTAGAAATATCCAAAACTTCTGCTTTAGTTGGATAAGGATAATTTATCATATTATCAAGCATTTCTGTTGCTACTATTACAGGTTTTGCAAGTTCTATAGCTTTCTGTATTATTTTTTTTTGGTTTATACCTAAGGTTTCAATATTTGTTTCTGTTGCTAAGTCACCTCTATCTATCATAATAACATCAGTAGCATGAATTATTTCGCTTAAACTTTCAATTCCCTTTTTATTTTCAATTTTTGCTACTATTTTAGGACTTTCTTTTTTTATAAGCTTTTTTATTAAATTTACATGTTTTGAGGACTCTACAAAACTAATACCTATAAAGTCTACTTTTTGCTTTATTGCAAAATCTATCATTTTTTTATCTCTGCTGGTTACTAAGGCGCCCCCTAAAGAAACATGAGGAACATTTATACCTTTTGACCTTTTCAGTATACCTTGAGTTTCAGCTTTGAGATAAATATCATTTTTGTGTACTTTTTTTACGGTAAACTTTAGCGTTCCATCGTCTGCATACACAGTATCTCCTTTAGCTATAAAGTTATGAAGTCTATTATTTGTTATTAAAACTTTCTCTTCCCCAACATAGCCTTTAGCAGTAGTTACAATTATAATATCATTTTTTCTAAATTTTGGCTCAATTGAAAGCTTTGCTGTACGGATTTTTTTTCCTGGTATATCAAGTAAAATTGGACAATCTGGTAAAGTTTTTTTAATCAGCCTTATTGTTTTTCTATGCCAATCTAATGAGTTATGCGACCCATTAAGTCTAGCCACAGACATTCCTGCATTAAACATTTCGCTCAATAACTTTGAGTTAGCAGTTTTTGGTCCGATTGTAGCTACTATTTTAGTTCTTTGCATATTATTATATTTTATTTTATAAAGATATCTTCCTTTCTTATCAAGTTTAATATCTCTTTACGCATAAACTTTTCACTTATTTCTTTGTTATTAATCAAAGCTTTTCTTATTTTTGTACCACTTACTTCTACTTTTTGAGAAGACCTTAAACAATTTTTATCATTTGTTATTTTTTTACAAAACTCACAATAGAAAGGACCTCTCACCTTAATAATATTTATACCAATTTCCTTTTCAAACTTAACACATAAATCCTGAGCATCATATTCCCCATAATAACTGCCTACTCCTGCATGGTCTCTACCTACTAAAAAATGTGTACAACCATAATTTTTTCTTATAATTGCATGAAATACTGCTTCTCTTGGCCCTGAATACCTCATAGAAGTTGTTAGTGTTCCTAATAAAACTTGATTTTTAGGAAAAATATTATCTATTAAATATTTATAACTCTTTAAAATACATCCAGGTAGAAAGTCACCTACTTTTTTTTTTCCTATTAGAGGTTGAACAAATAAACCATCAACCTTTTTAAGTGCATCAATTAATATATACTCATGTGCCTTATGAGGAACATTTCTTGTCTGAAATCCTGCTACAGTTCTAAGTTTTTTTTTTTTAATAAGTAATTTTAACTCTTTAGGTGTTATAGAATATTCTGAATTTTTATATTTTATTTGTTTTAATAATTTGATTCTTCCTCCTAAAAAAAATCTTCCACTTTTGTTTAGTATTTTATAACCAGGATGCTTTTCATCATTAGTTCCAAATAATAAATGTAAAAACTTTTTGAAATTTAAACTAAATACACTTTCTGGATAAATTTCTCCAACTGTATTATTATCATAAATTAATAAAATTTTTTTTTTTTTTAAAATATGTTCCGATTCTATTTTTGGTATTGGAAGTAAAATAGGAATTGGAAACAGCTTTCCATTAACCAATCGCATGCTTTCAGCTACAGAATAGAAGTCTTTTTCGTTCATAAACCCTTCTAATGGCTTAAATGCTCCAATTCCAATTTTTTCTAATTCTAGATAGCTATCGAAGTCTATATTAATTTTCATTAGACTCTAGAGATATATTTTGAAATATTTTTATTTTATTAGAAATTTTCTTAACTATCATATCTATTGTTAATTCTTCCTGCATGTTTATTTCTATGTTGGACTCTTTAGGTTCATGCCAAGGGATGTCTAAGCCAACTATGTTTCTTTCAATTCCAGCATCATATTTTTTGTATAAGTTCTTAGGATCTCTTTTTTTAACAAGGTCTACTGAAGCTTTAAGATAGACCTCAAAATAATCTGTAAAATTTTCTCTATTCCATTTCAATAAGTCTGGACTAGCATATAATGCTGAAGCTATAACTATTAATTCTTGTTTGCTCAAAAAAAAACATATTTTTTGTATTCTTTGAATTTGTAAGACTCTAGATCTTTCACTGTAATCTAAATCTTTTCCAAATAATTCTCTAATAGCATCACCATCAACATTTATTAAATTTGGTAAATATTTCTTATATTTACTGGTTAAAGCCTTAGCTATAGTTGTTTTGCCAGCTCCTGAAATTCCTGTAATCCAAATAACCATATGAATTTATTTTAGTGTATAGGTAATTTTTAAATATATTAAATATTATTCAGTATTACAATATTATTTATACACTATGTTCTTTCTAGGTATTTTTTTAGTTCCAATATAATATTTTTATTAGTAGTTTTTTTATTCAGTATACTTTTAATTAAAATTTTTTTTATCAATAATCTGTTTCTTAAGAATCCACTCATAATAAGACTATATTTATTATATTTTTTTAGCATAACTTGATCTTCCCACAAAGTGGCTACAGATATTTTATTATCAATACACCATTTAAAAATATAAGAGAGTAGGTATTTCTTAACATTTTTATTAATGAATAATAAATCTTTAATTTCTATATTTTTATATTTTTTTTTATTTAAAGTATTAAATACTATTAACCCTTCTAATACATTATTATTATAATACCCATAAATAAAATACTTATGATGAGGATTATTTTTATATCTCCAGTTAATATATGATGCGCTTCTAAAAACCATTAGATAATTTTTAGGTAGTTTTTTTATAACTTTTTTAAATAAAACCTCTATATCTTTAAAATTTTTTTTTTCTACAACTTTTATATTAGTAATTTTTTTCCTGTTAAAGTAAAGCAATATAGATATAACAATAGATTTCCATAAAAAATTAATTACTTTCAAAAAAATTTTTGAAATTAGATTTATGCTTTTTCTTTTTTTGTAAAAATAATAATTAAAATTTATTATTAAATTACTAATGAAAATATTAATTTCCTCCAATCTATAGCCGCCATAAGCATATGATTTATGTCCTAGATTATTAGGAAAGCCGTAAGCAAGATATATATTCTCTTTTTTCATTACTTTTAATGCCTCTTTCACAACCTCTCTAAATACTTTTACTTTTTTTCCCATAATATCTTCAATAAGATTTAAATCAGCAAAAGAGCCTTCGGACTTTGCCACTAAAATCTTTTTATTATTTAATAAAAATTGGTTAATTATAAATGAATTATGAGAAACTAAAATACCATTAATTTTTGCTAAAAAGCAGTAACCCCTGCAATTACTATTTAGATATTCCCATTTCCACTGACTTAAGGATATGCCTGGTAGTGATTTTTTAATAAAGTTAAATGTTTTTTTATCAATTTTTTCTAATTTAAGTTTTTCTATCTGAATTTTATTTTTCATTTTAAAAGCTTTCTTTTAATAAAATTAAAATATTATCTTTAATTATTTTTTCATTTTCTATAGAAATTCTACTTTCAATTTGGAAATTTTTTCTACTTTTATCGACTTCATATCCTCCTTCCATTAAATCTTTCTTAGTAGGCAAATAACCTATCATACCATTAGCATATCCTACACATATAACTTCAGAGTCTTTATAACTTAAAATATTATAACCAGATAGAATTTCACCATTTAAAAATATAAAAATTACCTTATGCCAATTCCATATTGTAATGTTCAATTTTTTTCTAAAAAAAGTTCCATTTTCTAGCTTAAGATTACAAAAGATTTCTTTAGATTGGCCTAAAGAGTTTATATAAACCTTTTTGTTCATCGACATCTTATTTTTAATAGATCTAAATATAGAGCTAGCTACCTTTAAAGAGTCCTCAGCTTTTTGCTTTCTAAACCTTTTTCCTACAAGGAAAGTAATTAAATAATCTTTAAAAGTAGTATTTTTTTTAATAATCTTAGGCCTAATATCACCACAAAATCCTTGTAAAAAAAATACTTGGTCTGATCTACTCTTAAGTTTTTCCTTTAAAATTCCAACATAATCTCCTCCAACTTCATTTTTAATTGCTGCAACTGGATGACAATTTACTTTTAATATTGTAGCAACAATCTTATTATTTTTAGAATTTAAAATATCTAATATATCTATATTTTTATCGTTTTTTTTAATAAAGTTTGGTAGGTTTTGCATTTTAAAACCCATACCATTTTTAAAACTTAATGCTTTTCTTCTTCTGTTAACTGCAAACTTATCATTTGTAACTCTACTGAACTCCATAAGGACTTTAATTTTTTTTGATTTTTTTGCTAATTTGTAAGCTATTAAAGTTTCTTTTATTATATAATTATCAAAACTTTTTGAGTACTCAGGAAGTAAAATTGATTTCTCTGGATTTGGTGTACCATGAGTATGACTTGCAGACAAAACTATACTTTCCTGAGATAAAGAAAGAGACTTAGATATCAAACTTTTTATTTTTTGTACAGAATTATCAGAAAACCATATTATATCACCTGTAATTAATACATTGTTTATATTATTTTTATAGCTAAGTATTAAAACGTTAATAGAACAAGGGCTATTAACAGTTATATATTTTTTTTTTTGATAAAAGCTCTTTAAACTAAAGTTTTTAAAGCCTTTTTGTATAAAAAAATTTTTACTAGCTTTCATCAAATTAAATTTTTTGTTTTTAAATAACTCTCTACGTGCCAAGCAACAGAGCTTCTTGCAATTCTTTTTTCTTTAATAATATTATAATACCTAAAATAGGAATAATGTGGAACTAATTCAGTAAAATAAGAAATATACTTCTTATCAAAGTTACTCCAACTATTTTTTCTGAAAAGAAAAAATAATTTTAACATTTCTCTTAGAAGACCAATTGAAGGAGGAGAAATATAATGCTTATTAATTGGATATTTAGTCCAGACATCAGCCCAATTATTATTTTTAAGCATAAATTTATAAAGTTTTTGCTTGTATTTTTTTTCATATGGAACTCTGTTCCAAAAATCTAAGTACTTATCATGCCATAAGGGTAATTCCCACTTTAAATTAAAAAAGTCATAAACTCTTTGTCCTTGTACTACATAATTACACTGTCTGTTAATAAATTCTACATATTCATATATTCTATGTTCTTCTTCTTTACGAACACCATTGAGGCTAGAAGGAAATGTTTTCAGAACCTTTTTTTTTATTATTTTATAATCTTTTTCTGTAAAGAAATTTTCCCACAAGGAAAAATGCTTTAACATTATATATTCAAAGATTTTATCAATTCTTCTTTTTTTATTTTCTACTTTTATTAATTTAGGCAAGTGACCTCCAGTAATAAAATCTCCTGTATTACCGTTTACTATAACTGCGTCACAAGGTATAAATTTTTTAGATAATAGTTTATTTACTGCAAAAAAATCTTGAACATAAGACCAAGAAGAAAGTGTATCAGAATATTTAGTATATTTCTTATAAATATCAGAATTAAAATTAATTCTTTGAGATGTATTATTTAATTCTATAAAATACCAAGGATACCCTAATTCATGAGCAATACTTTTTGCAACTTTTGCCTCAAAGTTATTTTTTTTTCCATAAGAATAGCATATTATATTTTTTGCATTAAGATGATACAGAACTGAAACAATTAATCGTGAATCATAACCTCCTGACAAAGGAATAACAATTTTTCTGTCTTTATTTTTATTTATTAATTCTTTAAAAACTTCCAATGTAATATTAGAAAGTTTTTTACTTAAAAAAGCATTAGTTCCTTTATAAAAAGGAGCTTTTTTAAAAAAAGAATAGTAACTAATAAATTTCAATCTATTTTTATCAATTATACAAATCTCTCCCGGCATTAATTGTTTTAAGTTTTCATAAATAGTATCTCTTCCTATACTATAACCAGACATTCTAATTGATAAAATACTAGAAGGGTTTTTATCTTTACCTGGCATAATTTTTTCTAACGACAAAGCATTATTACTAAATTTATAACCATTTTTCATTTTGCATACAAAAACTGGAAAAGATTTAATCTTATCTACAAAAGCAACAGAAAGATTTTTATGAAACCAAATTATAACAGCAAATCTCTCTGATAATTTACTAATTTCTTTTTTAAAATTTTTTAAATTTGATTGTTTAAAATCAAAATTTTTTATTAGTTTCTTTAGAAAACTAGCTTTTATTTCCCCCGTATACCAAACTTTGGACTTTCTAAAAGTAAACTCATTCCAAGATTTATAATTTTCTATTATTGGCAACATAAAGTAATTATTTTCATATAGTTATATCATATTCTAATTTGTAAATTAAACTTAATAATAATTAACAAAAAAGAATTTTTTATATAAAATAATTTAATTTTTATATATTTTATTTTTTTTAATGAAGTCAAATAAAGTATTAGTACTTTTCTGAGGCTTAGAATTTTCTGTATTCAATACTATATCAGTATTTTTTTGCTTTTCGTATATGCTATCTATACTAGAAAAGTTTTTTAATTTTCCTAATCTAGCTTTTTTGTAAGGCCCTTTGACATTTCTTCTTTCAGCTACTTTTAATGCACACTAAACGTATACTTCTATAAATTCATCTTTTTTAAATAATTTCTTAGCAGGTTTTCTATCTATCTCAAAAGGAGATATGCACGAAACTATAACTATTAGTTCAGCATCTACCATTAATTTATTTACTTCTGTAATTCTTCTAATATTTTCTACTCTATCTAAATCTGTGAAACCTAAATTTTTATTTAACCATTGTCTGACATTGTCACCATCTATCACATACGTATTTAGATTTTTTTCTAATAGGTTTGCTATACTTGATTTACCTGAACCTGAAATTCCATTTAGCCATATTACAAAAGGTTTTTGTTTTTTGAATAAGCTTCATTTTATTTTTTTTATTTGCAAATTATACTAATCATAATATATATGATTATCAACAAAATACTAAATGACTATATATAAATATCTATTAATTTTATACTAAAATTGTTTTCAAAACCTTTTCTTTTTTACCTTTTGCATATTCAATTAATAATATCCTTTTAATAATCATTTCCTTTTTAAAATTAAAATTTTTTATAAAATTATCAAAGTTAGATATAAAATTATAATTTGTATCTCTTAGAGCAATGGTAGTTTTTGGGAACCATATTTCTTGACTGGAGGTAGTATCCTCTAAAAGCCAAATTTTACTTTTTGCCATTACGTCATATCTAAACCTTAAAAGGTTCATGCTATTAAGATATCTGATATAAATTACTGGTTTTTTCTCTAAGAAAGCTCCTAGTCCTACTACAGTTAATTTTTTTTTAAATGAATTAAAATCATACATTTTTATATAATTTAAAATTTCATTAAAGTTAGAAACTTTTCCTGCATATATATTTATATGAGGTATAGCTTGATGATACTTTTGAAATTTTATTCCGTATTTATCTTCTAAAATATCTTGAAATAGTAGAATATTACTAAGCAACTTTCCTTCTATTGCAATGGATACTGATAAATTTAACATACCTTAATTTAACTGATTTTATTCTTATCTCAAATTAAATTTATATTGATATAAAAAAAGATGCGTGATAGAAAAATAATATTTTAACTAAACACTTTATTATCTTTTATCAATGCACCCAGAAAAAAAAAATGTAATTTCTTTGTATAACCTGCCATCTAAGGTTAAGTTTTGTAAAACTTGTACTATTTCTAATCAACGTCCAAGAATTTCTTTTGATGAGAATGGAATTTGCTCAGCATGTAACTTTGCAACCTACAAAAGAAATGAAATTGATTGGGAATTAAGAGAAAAAGAATTAGTTTCACTTTGTGATAAATATAGAAAAAAAAATGGAGACTACGATGTAATTGTGCCGTGTAGTGGAGGAAAAGATGGAGGATATGTAGCACACCAACTCAAGTATAAATACAAAATGAATCCTCTAACAGTTACATGGGCCCCACTGAAAGCTACTGATATAGGAAGAAAAAATCTTAATGCTTTTATAAATGCAGGTTATAATCACATTTTAGGAACTCCTAATCCAATAGTTACCAGAAAGCTAACTAAACTATCTTTTGAAATACTCGGCGACCCTTTTCAACCGTTTATATATGGACAATCTAATTTTCCTCTTCAGGTGTCTGTGAATTTTAATATTCCTCTCATTATGTATGGAGAAAATGGAGAAGTTGAATATGGAGGCGATATGAAAAATGCTTTTTCTCCCACTAGAGATGTAACTGATCATAATAAACATTATTTTTCAAATTATCCTCCAGAATTTTGGAGCAAATATAATATAACTCAAAATGACCTTAAACCATTTACATCACCTGATATTAATCGAATAAAAAAGAGAAATGTTCAAATACACTTTTTTGGTTATTATAAATTTTGGGATCCTCAAGAGTGTTTTTACTATAGTAGTAAATACAATGGATTTTCTCCAAATAGTGAAAGAAATGAAGGTACTTACTCAAAATATGCCAGTCTTGATGATAAGTTAGATGGATTTCATTATTATTTATCATATATAAAGTTTGGAATAGGAAGAGCAACCTCAGATAGTGCACATGAAATAAGAGATAGTAAAATTGATAGAGATGAAGGAATACAATTAGTTAAAAAGTTTGATCATGAATTTCCGAAAAAATATTTTGATGAGTTTTTAGAGTATGTAGATCTAACAGAAGAAAAAACCAATGAGATTATTGATAGTTGGAGAAGCCCCCATTTGTGGAAAAAAATAAATAATAAGTGGGAATTAATATCGCCTATCTGGAAACAAAATAATTAACTTAATGTCAGTAGAAAAAAATATTAGAATAATTGCTAGACTTGATGTTAAAGGACAAAACTTAGTTAAAGGAATTCATTTAGAAGGATTAAGAGTATTAGGAAAACCAAGAGAATTTTCGCTTGATTACTTTAATCAGGGAATAGATGAGATAATTTATCACGACTGTGTTGCTTCTTTGTACGGTAGAAATAGTTTGAAAGACGTTATTAAAGATTTTTCAAATGATGTTTTTGTTCCAATTACAGTAGGGGGTGGTATAAGATCTATAAAAGATGCTTATGAAATTTTAAGAGCAGGAGCAGATAAAATTGCGATAAATACTGCAGCTATTAAAAACCCCAAATTAATTGAAGAAATAGCTAAAGAATTTGGTAGCCAATGTATGGTATTATCTGTTGAAGCTAAACAAAATGGAAATGATTATTGGGAAGCATATACTGATAATGGTAGAGAAAAAACTGGACTATCAGTAATTGACTGGATAAAAAAAGGTATTGAGCATGGAGCAGGTGAAATTTTAATTACATCGATTGATATGGAGGGTACAAGAAAAGGGTCTGATTTAAAGTTACTTAATAAATTAAGTCCTTTAATAAAAGTACCTCTAATTTATAGTGGCGGCATAGGAAACGTTGAGCATTTTTTGGAAACCATAAAAATAGATGCAGTCGATGGCATTGCAATGGCAGATATATTTCATTATAAGCTTGTTAATGTTAAAGACATAAGAAATAGCTTAATTAATAATGGAATTTCAACTAGATATACAAAGTATGATAAATAAGATTGCAATTATCGATTTAGGTATAGGGAATATACTTAGCCTTAAAAGAGCTTTAGAGAAGAATCATAAAAATAAAGTACTTGTTACTAATGATCAGAATAGTCTGATGGAAGCAGACAAAGTTATTCTTCCAGGAGTAGGTGCATTTAAAAAAGCTATGAATACTTTACATAAACTAGGATTAGTTTCTGTTTTGGAGAAAATAAAAAAAAAAAATAAACCTTTACTTGGAATTTGTTTAGGCATGCAACTGCTTATGGAAGAAAGTGAAGAATTTGGCTTAACGGAAGGATTAGGTTTTATAGATGGAAAAGTGGTCAAAATTTCTGATAGACATAAAATAAAAGAACATTTCTTAAAGGTACCTCATATAGGCTGGAATTCTTTAAATATTAAAAATATAAAACATTTAAATGTTAACCAAAATAATATTTTAAGTAAAACAGAACAAAATGGGTATGTTTACTTCATTCATTCGTATATGGTTACACCTAAAAATAGTAATAATATTGTTGCAACTACTAATTATGGGGGACATACTATAGTTGCAGCTGTACATAATAAAAATATTACTGGACTTCAGTTTCATCCAGAGAAAAGTGGCCATATAGGGTTAAAAATATTGGAAAATTTTTAGAAATATGAAAAATAAAAAGACTATAGTAGTAAATGCTAATCAGGGAATAAGAGACCTTGAACCTTATATTTTAAAGGAACTAAAAAAAAAATTTTATACTATTTTTATAGTTAATATAAAACAAGACATTGAGTTTTATAAAAAAAAATATTCTGATTGTTTTGATGAAATAATACCCTTTGTCTATGACTATAATTTCGTTAAAATTAAAAATTTTACTTATGATTATAAGAAAAAAGTAAGGGATTATGAAAAATTACTTAATATTCCAATATATAAATTATTTTTTACAGATAGGACAATAGGAAGAGGATTTTTTGCATCTGGTGGTCACAACCACCCTTTAACTAAAGCGCAGTTTTATTTTAGTCACGAAGATTGTATTAAATTGGCAGCAGAATATATTACTTTTTGGGAAAATGTTCTTTCAAACAAAAATATTAAATTTGCAATGAACCTTCCTCCCTATGCCCACTTAATCGCAAAAAAAAGAAATATTTTTTCTAAAAGAATTGTTGGAGGAAAATTTAAAAATACAAAATACTGGGCTTCAGATTTATTCATGCAACCTGAAAACCTAAAACTTACAAAAATTTCTAAAAATAAAAAGAGCTTAAAAAAAATTCAACTTAATTCCCCATATGCAGCACATATATTAAATAGAAAACTACATATTATTAACTTTAGTTTTTTTTATACTTTAAAAAACTCACTTAAATTTTTATTACAACACTTTTATGGGAAGCTAAAAGGAAATATAAAATCGAAAAATCTATTTTTAAAATCAACTTTCTTAGTATTTTGGAAAAGAAGAAGCGACTTTATTAAAATAAAAAAGTTTTCAAACACCAATATAGCAAGAGCAAAAAAGGAGAACTATGTTTACTTTCCTTTGCTTACAGAACCAGAAATTGCTCTGCATGGAATAGCAAATGATTTTTTTTTTCAGTTATCTGCGATAAATATTATTTCAAGGGACTTACCATCAAATTATAGACTGATAGTAAAAGAACACCTTCTTTCTGTTGGAAGGAGGCCTGACCAATTTTATGATCAAATAAAGTCCCTGAAAAATGTATTAATTGCAGATCCACTGGATTTAGGGTTAGATTATATTAAGTACTCAAAAATAGTAGCTTGTATAACTGGCACTGCTGCTTGGGAAGCAGCAGTGATGGGGATCCCAGTAGTTAGTTTTTCTAAAAATAATATTATTAATAAACTAAACCACGTTTATTATACTTCAGGTTTTGACAAGACAGATGAACTTATATTAAAAATTATTAAAAAAAATTATCCGAATAAAAAATCTATTAATGATGGTTCTCTTCTTTATAAAACATACATGGAAAATGCAATTAATATGAAAAATGTAAACGAATTTATATCATGGGAAAAATCTAATATGGATAATAGTAAAAAAGATGTTATAAAAATTATTCTTAAAAGTTTCTTTAAAAAATATTAAAAAACAAAAACCTAATGTGTGCTTTTTAAAGCACTTTTGTACCATTCATTTTTTACTTTTAGGTCTTTGTGAATACCAACGCTGTCAATTTTACCATTTTTCATAATAACTATATTGTCAAAGTTTTTAAACCAATTTAACTTATGCCCTATAATAATTATAGTTTTATTTTTTTTCTTTTTTTCTTCAATAAAAATATTTTGAATAGTCTTTTCTGTCAGAACATCTAGATTTGAAGAAGGTTCGTCTAATATAAGAATAGGGGCCTCTTTAGCCAATACTCTAGCTAAGTCTAACCTTTGCCTTTCTCCTCCAGAAACTTTTGAACCATGTGTTCCTATATTTGTATGTATGCCATACTTTAATTTTTTAACTAACTCTAAGCAATTTACCTTTTTCAAGTAAAATAAAACTTCTTCTTCTGATAAATTACTATTTCCAAAACTTATATGTTCTTTAATTGTGCCGTCTATAATTTGGGGAGTCTGTGACAAATAAGCAATCTTATTTCTAAGGCTTGACAGATTAATATTTTTTATATTCATTCCATCTATTAAAACATTCCCTTTCTGAGCTATCTTTAATCTTGGAATAAAATCAATAGTTGTTGATTTTCCTGCACCTGAAGGTCCTATAATTGCAGTAATAGAACCAGCTTTGATTTTAAATGAAATTGACTGTAATGCTAGTTTTTTTTGATTAGGATATTTATAACTTACATTTTTATACTCAATGCTAGGAGCCTTTTTATTAGAAAGTAACATATTGCCACTTTCATCTTCTTTTTCTTTTTCTAAGTTTTTAAATGTCTCTATTACAGCTTTTAAGGATGGCCATGTAACTTCAAGCTTTTGCAAACTTATAAAAATATTTTTTACCATAGGAACCCCTCTTATTAAAATTATAGAAAAAACTCCTAAATTAATTAAATTTTGATCAAATAAAAAAATTGCTCCAAAAAGTAACAAAAAACCAGAAATTAAAATTATTGGTTCTATGCATGCATTTATAGTAGCTGCTAAAACTCCTGATTTAATATTTTTAAACTTTTGTATATCTATTATATTTATAGTTTTTAAAAGCTCTTGAAGTTCATCACCATTAAGTTTAATTAATCTTAAATTTGAAAACCTTTGAGTAATATGAGTTAAAAATACTCTATTATTCTTTGTAATAGACTTACCAACCTCCGAAGAAGCTTTTAAGGTTTTTTTGAGAAAAATAATGGCTATTAGAAATGAAACTAGAGCAAAAATAGTAAATAATACTGACAAGTAGAACATAATTACAACATATACTAAAAATATACAAAATAATCCTAAAGCTTCTAAAGAAAGCACCATAGCTTGGGAAGCGTTATCAGTCTCTTTTGTTAAATCATTTATGGTTTGTCCAGAAGATACATTTTGAAAATAATCATCCTTTACATGCAAGAACTTCGAAAAAGCCTTTCGCCTGAGTGAGTGTATTAGTTTCTGTATTATATAAACGTTCCAGCAAGACCTACCAAATACTACTATTTGTCTAATCAATATTGCAAAAATTAATATAATTAAAATTGTGTATTTATCAGGTGAAATACCAAAATTTTGTATAAAATTAGAAATTGATACAGTAATTTCTTGTGACCCAATAAGACTATCTAACTCCTTACCTGAAAGAAACAATGAAATAATTGGTATTAGTAAAAATATACTAATTGCTTCGAAAAAAACTGATAAAAAGTATAAAAAAATAGTAACTAACAATATTTTTTTTGTTAGCCCTAATATTATTAAGTCTTTATAAAAATTTAATACTCTCATTATATAATTATTTTTTTTCTTTATTTACTAATTCGAAATCAGACCTATTTCCTACATCTCTCCAATATTCATATATTGGGTAAATACCTATTTTTTTTTTAAGATTATTAGCTTTATTAATTAAAAAAGGCATATCCATTTGTTTTTTACCAACTAAATTACATACCTTTTTACTAAGACAATATATTCCACTAAGAATAAAGTGAGAATGAAATGGCTTTTCAAATAAGGATTTAAAATTATGATTTTCATCAAATTTAACTACTCCAAACGGCACCTGATGAGAATAATTTGCAACTGTTAAAGTAATGTCGTTATTCTTTTCTGTATGAAAAGAACTTAAAGAGTCAAAATCCAAGTCAGAAACTATATCCCCATTAATAACTGTAAGGTAACTAAATTCAACTTTAGATAATTTGTGTATAGATCCTGCTGTACCTAGAGGATTTTTTTCAAATAATATTTTTATATTTACTTTAGAACTTCTTTTTTCTATGAATTCTTTTATTTTTTCATGCAAATAATGTGTTGATATATAAATAGTACTATAGTTGCTTTTTTCTAATTTTCTTATTATTAACTCTAACATTGGTTTATTTGCCACTTTAAGTAAAGGTTTTGGAGTTTTTTTTGTAATTTTTCCTAGCCTTTTACCAAAACCTCCTGCCATAATAAGTGCCACTTTATTTATTATTATTTCTTCTTCTAAAATTAAATATTTAAGATTTTTATTATGATCTACTATCGGTAAAAATTTTCTAACAGATGCAATAGTTTTCATTAAACTTCTAAAGTTTGATGGATTTTTGGTATATCCAACGATGGGCTTGTCATTCATAGAATTTTTAATTTCATCGTTTAAGCTCAGTCCTAATAAAAGAGCTCTCCTAATATCCCCATCTGAAACTGTTCCCAACAACTTACCCTTTTCAACTACTAATTGAAAATATAATGAGCTTTCATTAATTTTTTTTATTACTTTATAAATACTGTCAGTCTTATTTACAGTCATTTTTTTTGAAATTCTATATCTTTTCAAATTGCTATCCTTTAAAGCTTAAAATTATTTAATATTACTACAAACAACAACCAAATGTGTAATGTTTTATATAAAAAGTAAAGAAGTATAGTCTAAAATAAACTATTTCATAATTTACTTTTGTAAATGAATTCAGCTAGTTTAAAGTCAACTTTAGTATCAATATCTATGGATCTATTTAGTGGCATTATATGAGCAATTGATTTTTTTGATATAAACGGCATACTTTTTACCAAATTTTTATATCTCAGTACATAGACAGCACCATTTAAAATAAAAGTACTATTTAAATACTTTTTATCCTTTTTATTACTAAAGGTTTTTTTTAAAAAATTTATATTTTTCTTACTTTGTAAATTAAACATCAAGTTTGTACTTTTATCTAATTTATTTACACTCACAACACTAAATGCGTTGTATTTATCACACTTTTCTATAGATGCATCTATATCCAAAGTATTTCTAAGTGGAGAAGTGGGTTGTAATAATACAATATAGTCAAATAAACTAATTTTTTTGCATAAATGGTTTAAAACCTCTAGTGATGATGTTTTATTTTTTGCTAAATATTTAGGCCTCATAAATGGTACAGAACATTTATACTTTAAGGCTATATCTCTAATTTTCTTACTATCAGTAGAACAAATTATTTCATCAATATATTTTGATTTTTTTGCTTGTGCTATTGTCAATGCAATCAATGGTTTTCCAGCAAAGTTTAATATATTTTTGTTTGGCAATCTCACAGAACCACCTCTTGCTGTAATTACTCCTAAGACCTTTTTGGTTTTTATCATAATGTAAATTAATTATTTTAAAATTTTTCCTGCTGGAATAATACTATTAGGGGGAACTACTGTTCCAGGTATGCATACTACACCAGCACCTATAAAGGAATTTTTCCCAACTTTGACATTTCCACATAAAGTAACGCCTGGTGCAATATGAACGTTTTCCCCAATAAAACAGTCGTGGTCAATATTTGCACCAGTATTAATAATAGAGTTTTGCTTTATTTCAGTTCCTGCCTGAATAGTACATCCTGCCATTATATTAATACCCTCACCTAATTTACTATTCTTCGATATTATAGCTGTAGAATGAATTACTTTAGTAAAGTTAAAACCTAATTTTTTATAATAGTCATATAACTTTTTTCTTAAAAGAATTTTTTTCCCGGGAATAATTCCTATACCATTTAAAATTTCATATCTTTCTGGTGAATATTTTTTTTCTATTTCCTTATCTTTTTTAATATGTTTAATATTTTTAAAATCTTCGGCAAGCTCTAATCTAGTATCAACTATAGCATATACTTTTAGTTTATTAGATAAAATAATATCTATTAAAACTTTTGCGTGACCTCCTGATCCCAGCATTATTATATTTTTATTTTTTAATCTGATCATTTAAAAAGAAATTATATTTTGACTTTGTTCCTACTATGTTAAAAAACTCACTAGGGCTTAATCCATCGCCAGGTCTCTTAACTGTAAGATTATCCCAAGAAAATTTTTCTCCCTTAGAAATTTTTTTAGACGCTACTAAACTTCCTCTTATAAATTTTCTATTTTTTAGTTCTGAGAAGTTTGGTTTTTTTATCCCACTGCCGAATATATTTTCTATTATTCTAATACTATCAACCATGTTTTTAAATTCATTATATGACAAGGAAGCTTTGTGATCTGGTCCTTTCATTCTTTTATTTAAAGTTAAGTGTTTTTCTATAACGGTAGCTCCCATGGCTACTGCTGCAATAGGGACTTCTGCTTGAATGGAGTGATCAGATAATCCATAAGGAAGTGAAAACTTTTTACCCATATTCATCATAGCATTTAAATTAGTTTGGTTTATGGGAGCCGGATACTCAGATATGCAATGTAAAATAGTAATATTTTTTTTTAATAATTTTATTTTATGTCTATTTGAATTTAAGAAATTATTAAATTCATGTTTAGTAGGATGCTTTTTTTTATTAGAAAATCCAAATAAAATCATTGATAATGCTAACTTTATTTCTTTAATATTTGAGAGGCCAGTAGATAAAATTATTGGCAACCCACTTCTTGAAGCATTCAACAATAAAAATGGATTAAACATTTCTCCTGATGATATCTTTATTCTTTTAATTTTAGCTTTATTTTTAAGAAACTCTAAACTCTCTACATCAAATGCAGTAGACATAAACTCTATATTTTTATGTTTGCAGTATTTTGCTATTTTAAGAAACTCAGCATTTGACAACTCTAAGGGTTTAAGAAGTTCATATTGTGTTAAAATTTTGTTATTTGACCTCTGGTAGTTGCATAGCATTGCTCTTTTAGTTAAAAGTTTAGCAGCATTAAAAGTTTGAAATTTAATAGCATCTGCACCTGCTTTTGCTGCTAGGTCAACAAGCTTTAATGCATTATTTACGTTACCGTTATGATTGACTCCTGCTTCAGCAATTATAAATACTTTATTTTTACTCACTTTTCAATTCCTTTAGTAAAGAATAAGAAAATTTTACACACCCTATTATTACTGTATTTAATTTTTTCATTTATAGAAATTTATATCATAAAATTTTTTAAAGATAATATTTTTGTAATCTATTTTATTTAGAGTATAAGCAATCTTAAGTGCTGATTTTCCTTTCCCGTATGGATTTTTTTTCAATTTAGCTTTCTTAATAAATTCTTTTTCTAACCCTAGTTTTATACTATCTAAAATAGATTTCTTTGTACCCTTAGCTTGTATTACTGATGCTGCCTGGACCCTACCATTTTGTCTTTTTCCAATGTTAATGGTAGGAATACCTAAACTTGGTGCCTCTATAATTCCACTAGAAGAGTTTCCTATAATTAAATTTGAATATTTAATTAAGTTAAGGTATCTGGTCGAACCCAAATTTTCCACAAATATACTTTTTATATTTTGGTTTTTAATAAATTTTTTAATAGTTTTTATAATAGCTAGACCATAAGTATCTGAGTTAGGGTAAGTAAATACTAAATTTGTTTTTTTGAAATTTAGTAGTACTTTTAATAAATTATTTAATTGTAAATTACTAGTTTCTTGATCCAATGTTAATGGGTGATAAGTAATTAAAAAAGTTTTATAATTTATATTTAAATCTAAAGAATTAAATAGTTTTTTTTTAGATAAAACTTCCAAATTTTTTATATTATCTATACCTAATGCACCATGGTTAAATACATACCTTGGGTTCTCTCCCATTTGGACTAGTCTAGTGTAATACTTTTTTGTAGAAACAAAATGAATATGTGACATTTTGCTAATAGAATGCCTTATGGCTTCGTCAATTACCCCTTCCGTTGACTCTCCCCCGTGTAAATGTGCTATAGGAATATTATGCAACATAGCAGCTTGAGCAGTCGCTAGAAGTTCATATCGATCACCCAATAATACTATCACAGTTGGTTTAATTTTAAGAAGTATTTTTGAAACCTTTATAGAAGTATTTGCCATTTTATTTATAATGTTTAGTGGACTATCTCCATCTATCTTGGAATAAATTTTTCCCCAAACAGGAATTTTATCTTTTTTAATTTGATTTATAGTCTTACCATATAGTTTTGAAAAATGTGTTTCCCCTAATAAAAATCCTGCTTCTAAGGTATTTATTTTTAATAATTCTGAAACTAAAGGTTTTAAAAGGTAATAATCCTGTCTACCTCCACTAAATATAAGTACTTTTTTTTTCATATATTTTTTTTTAGCATATCTATTAGTATATTAATTATTAAATCCTGGTCTGCTTTTTTTAAATTTGCAGAACTTGGAAGACTAATTGCATTTTTATATAATTGATAAGATGCATTTTTACCTATAAAAATATCTTTTTTATAGGGTTTAAGTAAATTAATAGGTTTCCATAATTTTCTAGCCTGAATACCATTTAAATTAAAAATATTAATAATTTTATTACTTGATATTTTAGTTATTTTGCTTTCATTAATCAAAGTAAATAACCACCAAGAACTATTAACCTCCTCTAAAGGTTTAATATAGGTAATTCCTCTAATGTCTTTTAAAGATTTAATATATCTTTTAGAAATTTTTTTTTTCAAGCTTAAATAAAGACTCAATTTTTCTAATTGTGCTAATCCTAATGCGGCATGTAGGTTAGACATTCTATAATTATAGCCAATTTTGTTATGTATAAATTCGTTTTTTTTATTCTTTGCTTGAGTTGATAAGTATTTTACTTTTTTTGCTATCTGTTTTGAATTTGTTACTATCATACCACCACTACCTGAAGTAATAGTTTTATTTCCATTGAAACTAAAGCAGCCAACGGTACCAAATGTACCAATATTTTTTCCGCTATATGTCACTCCTATTCCCTCTGCAGCGTCTTCTACTATTTTTAAAAAATACTTTTGACCAATTTCTTTTAGTTTTTTTATATTTAAAGAGTGTCCTAAAATATGTACAGGCATAATTGCTTTTATTCTTTTTTTAGAAATTGAATGATAACAAATATTTTTCCTTATGAAGCATCTTTTGGACAGAAAGTCTCTAAGCAAAGCTAGATCTAAGTGGCCTGTATCTTTATCTATATCTATTAATATAGGTTCTGCTCCTACATACTTAATAGCATTTACAGTTGCTATAAAAGTAAGATTAGGAGCAATCACTAAGTCTCCCTTTCCTATATTCAATGATAGTAAAGAAAGATGTAAAGCAGATGTTCCGCTACTACATGCTACAGCATATTTTACACCAACTTCCTTTGCGAATCTATTTTCAAAATCTTCCACAAATGGCCCTACGGAAGATACAAAGTTACTATTTATACATTCAAGTAAATACTTTTTTTCATTTCCTTTTAATAAAGGAATATTTAAGGGTATAATTTTTTTCTTATCAGATAACTTTTGCATTGAACATACTTAATTTATTACAATACGTATTCAGAAGAATCTCTTAGTCTATTTTTTCTTTTATATTCAGTCCACCATTTTATAGTTTTTTTTAGCCCTTCTTCAAGCTTTACCTTGGGACTCCAGCCAGTAGCTAAATTTAATTTTTTAGATGATGCTACTAGATTTAACACCTCTGATTTCTTCGGTCTTACTCTTTTATCTTCTACTATGATATTTTTTTTTGAATTTGTGATATTTATTAATTTTTGTAAAACATATTTCATTGAATAAGATTTACCACTTCCGGCATTATAAACGGTTCCATACTTAATTTTTTTTTCGCTAAGATTTGCTAATAATATGAATGCACTTACAGTATCATCTACATAATTAAAATCTCTTTTTGGCTCCAAATTGCCTACTTTTATAAAATTACTATTTTTATCTAAAAGCTGTCTTATAATACTTGAAATAATAGCTCTTTCACTTTGTCTTGGTCCATAAGTATTAAAAGGTCTTAAAATTACAGCTGGCAATCCAAAACTCAACACAAATGACTCTAACAAATGGTCAGCAGAGATTTTAGTAGCAGCATAAGGTGATTGGGCTTGAATAGGATGATTTTCTGTTATTGGGATTCTTCTAGCAGAACCATAAACTTCACTTGTTGAAGTAGAAATAATTCTCTCACAATTATTATTTAACGCCGCCTGATATATATTTAATGCTCCCATTACATTAGTTTCTATGTAAGATTGTGGCGCATGGTAGGAATATGGGATTGCTATTAATGATGCTAAATGAAAAATAATATCTACTTCCTCTGTGCTTTTAAAAATAAAATCTCTATCCCTAATATCACCAGCTACTATTTCTAACGATGAACTAGTTTTTTTATCAATATTATCAAGCCAGCCTCTATTTCCAAATGAATTATATGCAGCTAATGCTTTAACATGGTATCCTTTTGATACCAAATTTTCGCATAAGTGAGACCCTATGAATCCGTCTGCTCCTGTTACAAATACTTTTTTATTTTCCATTATCTCTTTCTTATATTTTTAAAGAATTATTTTAGTGAAAAAATTTTTTAAATTCCTTTAAATAATTGTTTCAAATACCTATTAAATTATATTACTTTAGTTAAAATATAAACTTATTTCTTATTATTTCTCAGTTACATAACTCATATAATGCAATAGTAGTAGCCTGTACTACGTTAATGCTATCAGCACTGCTTTCTTTGATGTTAATTCTAGTTAATACATCACAGTTCTCTCTTACTAATTTTCTTATTCCATCACTTTCAGAACCTAAAACTATAGCTTTTTTTTTAAAATTAAAATTGTTATTTTTTATATCAGTACACTCAGGTAGGTTTTTTGATTCTAGACCTATAACCCACCAATCATTATTTTTTAAAAGCTTTATAGTATTATTTAAATTATTAGATACATAAATATTAACTCTGTCTAGTGCTCCAGATGCTATACTAGAAATGTAAGAATTTTCTTCACTTCCCTCATGCTTTGCAACAATTATATCCTGTACACCAAATGCCATACATGTTCTCATTATTGCACCCAGATTATTAGGATCATTTATTTTATCTAAAATTAGAATAATATTTTTTTCTATTTTGCTACAAACTACACTACTAAATGTTTTTTTTTGAAGTTTTTCTACTAACAACGCTGCACCCTGATACTTTGCTAAAGACCCTATTTTTTGAACAATATATTTTTTATTTTTAATTTTAATATCTATTTTCTTACCTGAAGTTTTTTCAGTATTCATTAATAATTTTTCATAAAAAAATTTTTTTTTTTCTTCAACAACAAACTCTAAAATTTTTCTTTTGGGGTTAATTAGTGCAGAAATAATTGAATATTTATTATAAATCCAATAAGTTTTATTCATAATTTCCCTGCTAATATTTTGAGCAAAATATTATTTATTATAATTATATTAATTAAAATGTCTTTATTAAAAGTTAATCTTAAGAAAAAATATTTAATTAATCTTAATCATATGGCATATTTACATATGTATAATTTATAAGGTATTGTTAAATAGTTTTATGAAACACTTTCGAAATGTTTTAAAAAAAAAAATTCCATACAGAGTTTTTTTAAGGTTTGTTATTTATTTTTATTACAATATATTTCTATTGTTAAAAGTAAACTATAAGTATCCGTTTCTTAAAAAGAAAAAATATGCAACTCTTCACAAAAATGGGTTTTTAAAATTTCATGTTGATAGAAATTACAGAATTTTGGAAAGCTATGAATTTAAAAAATTTTATGAAAAACTTATTAAAATAAAAAAAAGCAGTAATAATTTAGGAAGAGTCATTTATAATTCTGCAGACGTAATTAAAGACCCTTTTTTTAAATTATTAATAAATAAATCAGCTATTAAAGAAATCTGCGATGACTATTTTAAACTTAACTACTCTTTAGTTACCTCAGAAGTATGGTGGGGTAGACCAAATTTTAAATATTCTGGATACAACCTTTTTCATAGAGACAGGCAACACCTAACTTCTTTACATTTTGATTTAAATCTAATTGATATGTTTGAAGGATCAGGAGCAGTTGAAGTAATTCAAAAAGATTATTCAAAAAAAATAAAGAACTATTGGGGTGGAGAAATGGTAGAAAAAATAGATGATATTACTAAGTACATCCCTAAGAAACTATTAAATGAAGCTATTTATTCAGGTTATGGAAGACAAGGTACAATTTTCTGTTATAACTCTATGCTGAATTTTCATAGAGGGGGTATTTGTACAAAAAAAGAAAGGCTAATACTTCATATTTGCGTCATGGAAAATGTTTATTGGAGAAAAGAAAGGTATCCAATCTGGCAAAATATTAGTTAGATGATAAAGCTCCTAGAAATTTTTTGGTTTATTATTTTTAAATTTTTTAGTATAAATTTAGAATAATTATAAGGATTTTTACTTTTTTGTAGAGCTATAATATAGTTGATGAAGTCATATACACATTCTGATTTCAGGAATTTGCCGGATTAGCTCAGTTGGTAGAGCAACTGATTTGTAATCAGTGGGTCGGGAGTTCAAATCTCTCATCCGGCACCACTTTTTTATCGTCTCTTTATAATTTTTAATATATATTACAATATTTATTATGAAATTTAATTTTCCTTTTAAAAAATATGATATAAATAGTTTTTTAATTAACTTGGTAAAAGAATGCATATTACTAGCCAATTCCATTAAAAATAATTTTATAAAATATAAAGAAGATGGATCACCTATAACTCAATTAGATTTAGAACTAGATAAGCTAATATACAACGCACTAGCATCACAAAAACTTGGAATTCCAATAGTAAGTGAAGAGAGAAAACATTCAGATGAAATTTATAAGAATACAGCTTATTGGCTAGTTGACCCTTTAGATGGAACTAGAGGTTTTATTAACGGTAATTCAGAATACACTATTAATATAGCTCTTATATATGAAGATGAACCAGTGCTAGGAGTTATTGGTCATCCTCCATCCAACAAAATTTGGATTGCTAATAACAGTAATTTATTAATTTTAGAAAACAATAATATTATTTACAATAATAGTAAAAACTTAAATATAAAAGAAACTAAGACAATTATCACTTCAAGGCATGTTGGCAAAAAACTTTCTGAGTTTATAAATTATTTTGATAAATACAAAGTTATAAAAACATCTTCATCATTAAAGTTTTGTGTTCTTGCAGAGGGCCAGGCTGCCTTGTATCCAAGATTAGAAAAAATTTCTAAATGGGACATAGCTGCAGGTCATGCTATTGTAAATGCTGCAGGTGGTAGGCTTTATGATTTTAATAAAAATAAAATTTCTTATAAAAGTGAAACAAAAAAAACTAGTCCTTTTTTTGCATTATCTAATACACAATATGAAGATGAAGTTTTTTTAAATTATAAAAATTATCTTTTAAATAGTTAGAAATGAAAATATTAAAATTACAACATACTACCCTTTTAATTATCTCTGCACTAATTTTTCCTATTGCACTTTTATCTCCTATTTCTATGTGGATATTATTATTCTTCCCCAGTTTATTTTTTTTTTATCTTAAAAAAAATAAACTTGAATATTTTCAAAAACCTGACATTGCTGAATATTTAATAGTTATTTTTGTTTTATTTTCTTGTATAAGTTTATTTTGGACTAACAATACTCATTTCGGAATTAAGAATTCTATCAGCATTTCTTTTTTATTAATATCATTTTTAATAATTAATAAAGAAAAACTAACTTTTCCTAATATAAAAAGTATAGAAAGAGTTTTTTTAATCTCTTATTTAGCAACCACTATTTTTATTTTGATGAATGTTTATTTTGAATTAGGTATAAAGCCTTGGTTAGGATTACTTTTTGATAAAGCTTTTACTAATAAAGAAATTGAAGTGGGTAGTTATTTTAGTTTTTTTAAAAATTTACAAAAGGGAACTTATTCAGGATCATACCATCGTGCCCTGACAGTAATTAGTGTATTCTTTTTTATTATTGCCTCCTTATTTCACAAATACAAAGTTCTTGTTTTATTTACTTTTATAATTACTTTTTGTACTCTTTACTTTGGTGGAAATACTACCGCCCTTATTTCTTTTAGTCTTGGAACGTTAGTATGCTTACTCTTTTATGTCTTAGGAAAGAGCGTTTTTTTTCCACTTGCAGTACTAATAGTTTTATATTCTATCCTTTCTCCTTTAATATTTAAAAATCTGCAAACAGATTTATGGTATAAAAAAAACTCCTCTACTTATGTTAAAAAAAATCTCGATTTTAAAAATGAAAGCAACCTGCTAAAAAATATAATTAAAAAAGTAGAAAGAAAAAGTATACATAGATTAATAATATGGTCTTTTAGTTCGGAAAAAATTTTTGAGAAAATATTTATTGGCCATGGATTGAGTAGTTCTAGAAAAATTGGTGAGTCCAAAAAAATAGAGCTAATTGAAGAAAGAGATTATAAAATAATAAATAAAGAAAGTTTTTCATCAATTCCTTTACATACTCATAATAATACTATACAAATTTGGTTAGAGCTTGGTGCTATAGGGATTATACTATTTTATAGTTTTTTGATACTTTTTTGGTATAAAATTGTTTATAAATATCCCCTTAAGAAAACTCAAAGCTATTGTATATCAGGATGCATAATAACAATTTTTTTGATTAATCAATCTAGTTATGGACTATGGCAACCTTGGTGGATTGCTTCTGTTATGATATTAATAATATTTTTTAAAATATTTAATAAAAATTATGATGGCTTTATCGATATTACTAAAATTCCAAGAACAATTAAACAAGCACCAAACCAATAATTGATATCTAGTTTTTCATTAAAAAGTAACATACTTAAAATAGGAATAATTACCATAGCCATTGCTGTAAAGGGATAGGCTAAACTTAGAGGTATTTTTTGTAATATAAATAACCAGAAAAAAGTTGCGCTAGCATAAATCAATATGGCAATAAAAAAGTACGGGATTTTTATCAAATTAATTATGAACTCATGTATAACGAATGTTTTCAATTTATAATTAAATTCCAACAATATAACAGCGGTTTTTTTAAATAATAGTTGTCCAGCACACATTAAGAATACAAAACATATTAATTGTATAAAGTTTATTACAGACAATTTATTCCTATTTACCTTTTATATATCTTTTGGTGCCCTCTCCCGGACTCGAACCGGGACGTCCTTACGGACAAGGGATTTTAAGTCCCTTGCGTCTACCTATTCCGCCAAGAGGGCATTTTTATTTTAAAAATTGAATTTTAGCTTTGGTTAGATGTTTACACAATAGTTTTATTGCATTATTTATATTATTATTTTCATATCCCCTAAAGATTATTGTCGTTCCTATATTTGGTGGATTGTAAAAAGGATAGCTTCCTATATCAATATTTTTATTATCAATTTGTAATTCTGATAAAAACTTAGCAATATCTCCCTCTGGCTTAAATATTTTTATACTTTTGGAAAATATTTTTTTTCCTTTATTTAACTTTGGCTCAATATCTTCTAAAAACATAGCTTGCATAATTTTAGGTACTCCTGCCAAAACCCAAACATTTTTTATTTTAAACCCTGGGGCAGAACTAACAGAGTTTTTAATTAATTTAGCATTTGCAGGGATCATTGCCATTTTTAATCTGCTTTCATTTAATTCAATTTTTAAATTTTTATAATGATTTATTAACAACTCATGAGCTTTTTTATTTAATACTAGTTTTCTATTAAAAGCTTTTGCAACACATTCAGCGGTAATATCATCATGCGTTGGCCCAATACCACCTGTTGTAAAAACATGAATATATAACTTTGATAAATCTTTTAAAGCCATAATAATTTGTTTTTCATCATCCCTAACTACTCTTACTTCTTTGACAAGATAGCCTAGGTGGTTACATCTTTTTGCAATAAAATTAAGATTAGAATCTTGAGTCTTTCCTGATAAAATCTCATTACCTATAATTAAAATAGCAACAGTATTAAAATCTTTTTTCAATTTCATAATAAAAATTAAATAGCCTAAAAAAGATTATTAAAGCTAATTTTTTTTTCTAATACAATAAAATTCTAAAAAAACTTTCTTTGCTACAGTTAATATTGCTCTAAAGAAAGGCCAGTGATAATATTATATTGTTATAAAATATTTTTTTAAATATCATTATTTTTTAGGAAAAATAATTTATGGAGAATATTAGAAAAACAGTATTAGATGATTACAACAATACTATTACTATTCACAGTACTAATGATTTTGTATCAATGCGAAAAGCAGGAGAACTTGCAAGTAAAGTTTTAGATTTTATTGAACCACATGTAAAAGAAGGGGTAACAACAGAAAAACTAGATAGCCTATGTCATGACTATATATTAAAAAATGAAGCAATTCCAGCTCCTTTAAATTATAAAGGTTTTCCTAAGTCAATTTGCACTTCTATCAATCATGTAGTTTGCCACGGTATACCGGGACCAAAAGTATTAAAAAATAATGATATTATAAATATAGATATTACAGTAATTTTAGATGGCTGGCATGGCGATACTAGTAGAATGTTTTCTATTGGCAAACCGAATGTTAAATGTAAAAAATTAATGGATGCAACCTATGAAGCAATGTGGAAAGGAATACAAAAAGTGAAACCAGGAAATAGCACTGGAGACATAGGGGCAGCAATTCAAAAATTTACGGAAAATTTAGGCTACTCAGTAGTTAGAGATTTTTGTGGTCACGGCATAGGTCAAAGGTTTCATACTGCTCCAAATATTTTGCATTATGGACAAGAACAGCAAGGCACTAAATTAATTGAGGGGATGTTTTTTACTATTGAACCTATGATAAATTTAGGAAAAAAGGATATTCTGATTTTAGACGATGGATGGACAGCTGTAACAAGAGACAAAAAGTTATCTTCGCAGTACGAGCATACTATTGGTGTTACTAATACAGGGTATGAAGTTTTTACTATTTCTGAAAAAGAAAAGAAAGAAGGAAGAATTTTCAGTTGTTAATTTTTCAATTTAGTATTAATATGTTAACATGACATATCATCCAATTATAGGAATTTTAATTTTTTTAATTACTATAATTATCTCATTTTTACTTGGTAAAAATGCATTCAGAAAATACAAAAATAAGGAAAAAAAATCAAACATAAGTATTATAGCTTCTAAAAATAAAGCTATTCACTCTAAACCACCAGAGGGAGATATAACTTCACCAGATGCGCCATGGTTAAGAGATTAAAATCTTTCTTTGACTTAAATATGTAGATAAATTTATTATTATTACTATAATAATATACATGAGAAATGTAATAATATTTATTTCACTTTTAACTTTATTGGTTTCTAATTCGTACTCAAGTGAATTTGAGAATGCAAAAGATACTATTGAGTTAAGACAAGGAGTTATGCAAGGGATTTGGGCCCGCATAAAAAGATTAGCTCCTTTTATTGAAGTTGATAATAATCTTGAATATAATGGGCAACTTGCAAAGCAAGATGCTGAAGACATAAAGCTACTACTTGAGAAATCTTTAAATCTTTGGCCTGAGTCCACAAATCTTTCTGCAAGAAACCTTACAAATGCAACACCAGCAATATGGGCAGTAGAAGATTACTTTAATAAATTATATAAAAATGCATTAATTTCTGCTAAGAATTTAGAAATGGCTTTGAATGATAATGATTGGGAAAAGGTTGATATTGCAATGTGTAATCTAGGAAATGCTTGCGGAACATGTCATGCTAGTTTTAGAAGATTATTGACAAATCAATTGGCTAACGAAGCTTCTGCCTGGTCCGGAAAATACATTAATAAATGTAATTAGCTTTACTGTATATTAGAGTTTTTTAGAATATATTTACCATCAACTATTCCTTCAAATAAAGTCTCAATTTGAGGATGAGAACATGGGTCAAGATTTTCATCGTGTAAAAGATTTTGCTGAGAAACATAGGCTATGTATGGACCATCTTCATTTTCTGCAAAAAGATGATAAAAAGGTTGGTTTCTCTTTGGTCTAATATGTGCTGGTATTGACTCATACCACTCTTCGCTATTCATAAACTCTGGATCAACATCAAATATTACTCCTCTAAAGGGATAAAATCGATGTTTAACTACTTCTCCTATAGTAAATTTTGGAGAGTCTAAGTTTTCAATTTGCTTGCTCATTATATATTTTTTTTTAAATATTTATTATTATATAATAAATATAATTTAATAGAATCTAATTTTCAATGTAGTAATCTAATTTGCATTAAAAAAAAGGATAATAATGAAATTTGGAATAGGACAACCCTTAACTAGAGTCGAAGATAGCCGTTTGCTTACTGGGAATGGATTATATAATGATGATATATCTTTTGAAAATCAAGCTTATATGTATGTTTTAAGGTCACCTCATGCAAATGCAAAAATATTAGATATTAATTTATCAGAAACCTTAGGAACTTCTGGGTTATTAAAGATAATTAATTGGAAAGATATAAAAAGATTATCTATAAATAATATGAGAACTACTTTCCTTGTAAAAAACAGAGACGGGAATGAAATGATAGATACTCCAAGACATATATTAGCAAAAAATAATGTTAGATATGTCGGAGACCCTATATTAGCAATTATTGCTGAGTCACTTGAAATTGCAGAAAGTGTAGCAGAAAAAATAGTTATTGATTATGAAGAATATGAAAGCGTAACTAATATATCTAATGCTATTAAAAATAATATTATCTCAGTAAGAGATGAAGTTTCTAATAACACATGCTTTGATTGGGAATTAGGTGATAAAGAAAATACTCTAAAAGAAATTAACTCATCCACACATAAAATAAATATTCAATTAATTAACAACAGACTTGTACCCAATCCAATGGAATGTAGAAGTACAATAGGTATTTATGATGAAAATAATGATGAATATACTTTATACTGTTCTAGTCAAGGCGTACACAGTCTAAAACGTAAATTATCATCCATTTTAAATGTGAATGAAAATAAAGTGCATGTAATAACTAAAGATGTTGGCGGAGGTTTTGGGATGAAAATATTCAACTATCCTGAGTATATTTTGTCTCTAGCTGCATCTAATATTGTAAGAAGACCTGTTAAATGGAAAGCTTCCAGAACAGAAAGTTTCTTGTCTGATATTCATGGCAGGGATCATTTTAGTAAAGCTACACTAGGTATAGATAAGAATTTTAAATTTAAGGCTTTAATGGTAGAAACTTTGGCTAATATGGGAGCGTACATGTCAGACTTTGCTGTTTTTATTCCTACATATGCTGGAACAGGAATGCTAACAGGATGTTATGATATAAAAAAAGCTTATGCTAATGTAAAGGGCGTATATACTAATACTAGTCCAACAGATGCATATAGAGGTGCTGGTAGGCCTGAAGCATCTTACTTGA
>MDTC01098366.1_pt1 | contig 31192 bp, 29 predicted proteins | sample 811181 | NCBI WGS metagenome assembly MDTC01 (sample SAMN05326644, study PRJNA326480) | marine metagenome | isolation source: seawater | place: Pacific Ocean: North | collected 2011
CTAGTTTGGGAAATGAATAAAGGAAAATATTCTCTTGAAAAAAACAATGAGCCTTTCATATCAATAAGACGTTAAAAATCAGATGCATATAGCGTCGATATTAGCCTATGGTATGATGAAAGTCAAGGCATGCACTGTTGTTACGAGCCGCACGGGGCATCAACAACCTTGATAAAGTCTTAAGAATAGGGTCGATTATCGCTTGCTTAAGGGGGTAAATATTAGAACCAACACACCAATAGTAATCAGCAGTCATGAACCAAGCCCCGCTGCAAGGCAAGATATAAAAAAAGATTAATCCTAACTTTTACCAAATAATTATTTACAGATATTTATGATGGTACTATACTGTGAAATTGGAGATTTCATTATGGTATTAACATACAATCCCAACGCGAGTTGGCGAGACACAGCAAGACAGCCCAGGTTATGGATTTTCAACGCAAGAGCGTTGCCGCCAATCCTGGTTGCGATGTTTCACATCACCTACACAACAGTTGGGATAGCAATCGTCTGTGTGATCGCATTGCAAGTTATGGAATACTATGGGTTTTCCGCGCCGGTTTTCTTGAGATACCTGCGCAGCAAATCGGCCGGCAGCCGTCGTGTCGCCACACCATGGTGGATGTAATGGACGATGTTTTGAAAATATGTAATAAGGTCTCAGCTAAGATGGGTATAACTTACGTGCTAAAATCGAAAACAATCGAGCATGAAAAAGTATTTTCGACAACAGGATTATTGCCGTCAATCATCAAGAGAGCTGATCAGCTGAGCTTGCTGCTTTTTGGAAAGAATACAGGCTCAGAGTTCAAAGATAGCGAAAAATCCATGCTTGGCGTAGAGGTTAAGGTGGATAATTGCAAAGAACTGACAGCATTACTATGCGTCGCAGATGTATTGATGGAGATGTTTAAAAGAGCGAAAGGTAACAGGGTTGAAGTTGATGAGTTACTTTATGATTGACAAATTGAAAGATATGTACTATATTACATGTAGGACATTTGCTATTAAAGGGGTAAGTTGATGGCTAACATTAATAAAACTACAAATTCAAGCGACTACAACATCAAGCCGGGAGATCTACAGTTGGTTGATGCAACTGGATTAGAAGACGGTTTGTACGAAATGTCCACAGAGCTAAAAGCAGTACAACAGTACGTGATCAACATGCAGAAACATGGTAGCGGAGCCGCTAGCGGACTTTTTAGTCACAAGGCTGCCACAGAAACCTCTGAAGATGAAATTTCTGAGGTAGTGAGAGACACACACGTCCTTATGGAGAAGCTTAGGAATGTAAGAGATGTCACTAGCAGTCAGCCTCCTGAGCTCAGTCACGACTAACAGGCTGTAGTGATAATCTAGATTGTACAACAGTTAAATACGTTTAAAAGTCAGGGATAGAGGCAAAAAAATGAGTGATGATAAAGAAGTATTTGAGCAGCTCGATGGCTATATTCAAAAAATTGAAAATCTACTCACTCAGGACTTCTGGGACCAAAGCTTTTTACTCAAAAGAAAAAAAAGAGACATTGTTCGTTCGCTGATGCTTATCAAAGGCGCAAGAGAAGACACGCTCGATAAGATCAACAACATTGGCAAAGAAGATGTTGTGGCTAAGAAAAAAATGCTCAAAGAGATTCCGGCAAACCATAAAGTCGTCTACATTTTATTGAACATCAAGAATGGCCGTGATATCAAAGCTTGGGAGCAGGCACTATCTGCATTGCCAGCTTGTTCATTCGGAAGGCCAATCTACCAGGCTGAGGACAATGTGAAGCACGCCATCACTGCTCAAGGCGATTCATTAAATGCTGGCTACGTTGCCATCTATGTTAATGATGACGATGTCATTCAAGCCGATGAAGAATGCGATAGTCTCGGGCAGCTACTTATTGGGCTTAAACCGAATGCAATCATGTCATCGCATATCATAAAGTTTGTGCACTACAACCAAGAAGTCTATTTATTTATCAATAAACAACTCGTTCCCGAAGGCTAGACGACAAGATAGTAACAGTGCGAGGTTATTAGACAGCTTGCAACCGATCACGCCGCAAAAGTATTGAATTACAGAGTAGGTGATCAGCGGTTTTTAAGTTTGCAAAAATTGAAACTGTAGTTATAATGGATTAGGGAAGGTTACACTAAGGATTTCTTAATCTATGCAAGGCCAAGGTCAGCAAAATAGCTCTCAGGGTATTGAGATAGCCTATTACATGGGGGCGCTATTTGTCATACTTGGATACTTGTGGTACCAATATCATGCTCAGATTGTTGAAGTTATCCTGCAAACGCAGCTTTACCAAGCCTACGTCATGTTGTTTCCATTAGGGTTGCTTTCCGAAGCAGCTCAAGACATTTTACCGCCCGATTTATCAGCGCCAATCATGCTTGCAGCACAGTCTCTTGCGCAGACCATAAACGATATCCACAACATCAACTATGCTGACGCTAGTTTTGCAGAGATGGTCAGTGTGATCGGTCGAGTTGGGCTCTATTTCGCAGTATTCACTGCACCGATTTGGATTGCAATTGCTGTCTACATTCAAACCACTGGTGTTGTCAGTACATTTGACGAAAAGTATAAAATGGAAGATTTTCGTCGGAAGGAGTCAGTGAATTGGCCACCGATTAATACGGTTTTAGGCACAAAATTACTGAGTAACCCAATCGATGGCGGTGATTTTGGCATGTGTCTACAACCAATGGAGTTTGCGAAAAAACACGATCTCCTTGATATCACTATATCAGCCGGCAAACCGGTTGCCAAAGTAAACCGAGCAAGAGCTCATCAACACTTTATCACTCAAATAGGTCCTCGATGGGAAGGTAATTTACAAAACTTTCCACCCTACATCGTTGCGCTTTTCGCAATTTTTGCGAGCAAAGCAAATCATGACACGAAAGGTGCTGCAGCACTGATGAGGCAAATCTCTGAGTCAAGTTTCAATGGGGTTAAGAATTTAAATTTCTCAGGATCCTATGCACTGCTTGGTAAGCACATCAAATCAATGAAAGTTGCCAGGGCAGTCGGTGCACATGCATACCTGCTACCTGCAATGGCATCGATGCTTGAGGCTGCCAGAGATGACGGAGTAATTGCAACGCCAGAGTTTTTATGGCTGAAGCCAACCGATAGGCGTCTATGGTACATGCTTAATAGTGTGGGCAGGCAGGTCGCATTTACTGAGGTAGGTGGTCCATTTGGGCACTGGAAAGTCGAAAAGCGTCTACGACGTCCACTCAAAACACCCATGGTAGAGGAAGCTATCACAGCACTCGAAATTGGTGTCTCTGAGATTATTTATAAACCTGATAACGAGCACTGATCGAATATGCCTGAACAACGTGGTGTTACCGCCAATGAAGAACTAAACGAGTCTAGTCTACTCAGGGATACGAGAACCCTAGGACAAAAGGTCTCAGATTTTTTCAAGCGACCAACCAATGTCTCAATATTAATTGCCATAACGGGATTGATCACTTTTTTTGTTCCAGTGATCGCCAATTTGCTTTTCATATTTATTATTTTCTGTCTCGTAATGAGCCTTATTCAGAAGCCGCATTTGCCATTCCGATTGCCGATGCGCTCAAAAGAGATGGATTATAACGACGTTCGCCCTGATGGAAAGTTCTATCGAGCGAGGGGGATTTATTGTTTTGGAAATCAACAGAAAACAAGCGAAGAGTTGTGGTTCGGCGACGACGATATGCGTACGCACTGCTTGGTTTTTGGATCTACTGGTTCGGGTAAAACAGTATTCCTGACCTCATTAACTTACAACGCACTAGTGCAGTCGAGCGGATTTATTTATGTTGATGGTAAAGCTGATAATTCGTTATTTGCAAAAATATTCGCAATGATGAAATATATGGGCAGAGAAGACGACCTGCTGCTTATCAACTTCATGACAGGTGCAAAAGACATACAAGGAGCACAAGAAAATAAGCAATCAAACACGATGAACCCATTTGCTTCAGGCTCCTCAGGAATGTTATCCAACCTAGTTGCGAGCATGATGGACTCAGGTGGGAGCGGCGGTGATGGCGACATGTGGAAAGGGCGGGCTATCGCCTTTGTTGAGTCGCTATTCAAAATTCTCGTCTATCAGCGCGACGCAGGCAATATTCTATTGGATGCACATACAATCAGAAACTATTTTAGCCTAGAACGACTCGAGGCTATGGCGGCAGACAAAGTATTTATTCGAGACGGACAGTTTGACATAAGTCTAGAAGATGTGCCTGAGACAATCATGCAGCCAATCACAAACTACCTGCTCACACTTCCTGGTTACGTTAAAGAGAGAAAGGGTAAGCAGGTATCGCAAGTCTACGAGCAACACGGATACATTACAATGCAGCTGACCAGAACATTCACCTCGCTGGCGGATAGCTATGGTCACATCATGCGGACAAAATTAGCCGAAGTTGATATGAGGGATGTTGTATTGAACAGGCGCGTACTAGTTGTATTGCTGCCCGCATTAGAAAAATCACCGGATGAGCTAGCGAATTTAGGAAAAATTGTCATATCATCACTCAAAACAATGATGGCGTCAGGTCTTGGGGATACAGTTGAGGGGAGCTATCAAGATGTTATCCTAAGAAAACCAACCAACGCACCAACACCCTATCTTTGCGTGCTCGATGAGTATGGCTATTATGCTGTAAAAGGGTTTGCTGTTGTACCAGCACAAGCACGATCACTTGGATTCTCTGTCGTTTTCGCAGGACAGGATCTACCAGCGTTCCAAAAAGCATCCAAAGAGGAAGCAGCATCTATTGGCGCAAACACCAATATCAAGATATGTATGAAGTTAGAAGATCCCACTGATACCTGGGAGTTCTTTATGAAAAGTGCCGGTGAGGCGTATGTGACTGCAGTTGAAAGTTTTAATTCACAGAATCCGGGACTAACCGGAACTTACATGGACTCTAAAAGCGCAAAAGCAGAAAAAAGGGCGCGAATCAACTTGCTGGATTTAAAAGAGCAGGGCGTCGGTGAAGCACACGTATTCTTCAAGTCAAGAATCATCCGTGCGAATTTATTTTTTATGGATCCTGGGCCAGCCAAATCAATGCGTTTGAACCTATTACTCAAAGTTGAAATTCCAAAAGATGAAGTACTCTACACACTGGTAAAAAGTATTGAAGATTTTGAAGAGTTACTCAACACATCAGGCATACCGCAGATCAAAGTAGAGACCGATGAGGATCTAGAAAGAATCATTGAAAATACAAACAAGCAGAGTCAAATGTTAGACTCAATCGATAAAGGAATTAATGTATTATTTGAGGTGCACAAACAGATTATTAAGAAAGATAGTGCCGATAACGAAGTCATTGAATCACATGCCTTGCCAGAAAATACACAGCCGCAGGCTGTGGCTACGCCACCAATACAGGCTGACGTTGAAGTAACACCAGTGGATGATGTGCAAACGAATAAGTATCATTCAATCGATATTTTTATGCGCGTGAACCTCAGTGACAGAGAGAAAGCTGTGATTCAAACAGATGAGAACAAGGAAGCATTTGAAATGCCTCTAATTAATTCGGTTCATTTTACCACGACGAGCCTCTACTTACTAAGACTACTGGGTAGGCAAAAAGAACAGGCTTCATCTGAGATTGAGCGGACTGAAAAACTCATCAGGGCAAAAACAACTTATGCAGATGGCGAGATGGTAGCAATTGAGCAGATGCTTGGAAACATTAATGCTTTGATCAAAGAGATCGGGCAGTAACAAAGGGGACAAATGATGTTTAGATTAGTTATTTTACTGACTGTAGTTTCTGCAATGACGGTCAATATACAAGCTGCAAGTCGATTGAAATCGCCTAGCAAGCACAGATTTTACCTACTATCAACGTACACGCCCGACGATGTAAGCGTCAGTAAGCAAAAATTCTCAAATAGTTATCAAAATATATCAAAGCAAGGCATTCTGGTTTACCGAAACGGCCAAACATACAGCGTTCTAGTGCCAATAATGAAAATTTACAACAAGGGGTCAGCAAATTACGCCACAAATGGTGAGAAAACTCTGAGAGAATTGAGTCAATTTCTCGCTTATTATGATGTTGACTTCATGAGCTTCACAGGTATTTCCTTCACAGAAGAGGCGCACGAAGAAGCCGGTGCCGCTGCGGTATCAGGGCTCAAAGGTGATTATAAAAAGCATCGCGGTATGAAGACTAATTTATCCAGGCAGCCTAGAAAAATTGCGCCGAGAATCATAGCGCTCAAGCAAACATCTAAAATGGTTAAGGCAATGAAGACGATGCAGAAAAAAATGTTAAATATCGGGATCTCCGTTACTGCCGAGATTGAAAAAAATAGCGCCTTCATGAAGGGTATTTCAGACAACGTCAACAGTACGATGTCATCAGCAAAGTCGAGTCTTGAGACTGCTTCAATGATCGCCCAAGAGATTGCAGCAGGAAGCCAAGATCTTGGAATATACGATGACGGCGCAATTCTTATAGAGTTCAAAAAATATTAAAAATCACTTAAGCAGCGCTTGTAAAAATTACAGTCTGTTGATAATCTAACAAAGTAGGGGGAGTTATGGCTTTAGATTATGTTGAAAGGCTCAAAGTCGAGCCAACATTCTATCGGAGTTGTTTTCGTGGGACAGTGAATTTTACTGGCGTTCTAATACTCATCAATTTCGCATTGTGCATGTTTGCGGGATTCAAAGCTATGAATCCAAAGAAGACACAATGGATTGTAACAACAGTTGATGGTAGGCTAATTAGGATTTAAGGCAAGATGGACAATCAAAAAGCAGCTGAGCTCGTATTTAACCGAAACTTCTTTTACAGAGACAGTTACAAACGAGTAATGAGTATCGGTCTTATATCGATTATCTCTAATGTTATCCTAGTTCTAGCAACGGCCTATGCGATCATTAATCCTGCCCCGGCCAAATTTATTGTTACTTCGCCAGACGGGCGCATCATTCCCGTAGAGCCACTTAGTGCTGCTGTTAAGTCAACACCACAGATTCTCGCATGGGCAAACATGGCAGCAACCAAAATTAACTCGTTTGACTTCGTTAACTACAGACAGCAGCTACAAGAGGCTTCAAATTACTTTTCTGCGGACGGTTGGCAAGACTATAAGAGACAGCTTGTATCAAGTGGAAATGTAAAATACGTTGTTGAGAACCGGTTGGTAGTGACCTCAGTTGCAACAGGTGCGCCTGTTGTCGATCAGCAAGGCTTAATCAAAGGGGTGTATTCATGGCGTGTGACACTGCCAATACTCGTTAAATACTCAGGCGCTACGATCACAAGAAATATACCGCAAACTGTCACGATGCTGATACAAAGAGTTAGCATAAACAATAACCCCCAGGGTATTGGTATTTCATCATATAGGGCCAGGTAATGAGAAGATATCGTTCAAATAATGTCGTGAGCATGGTGGTCATGCTGATTGCTACACTGTTTATCGTAGCAGTCGCAGATGATCATGCTGACAAAGAAATCTCAATCAAAGCACTGCAGAAACAAATTCAAGAAGAGAACATCATAAAGTCTATTGATGTGGAAGATATCGGCGTTAACGAGAGTATCGCAACAGAGGCATTTAACAGCGTCGCGCAGACAGTATCCCCATTGTCACCCAATCAAGCAAAAACGATCAGGCATCTGTGGAATGAAAGCCAAAGAATGACAACATACAAAGGCAGTGCCCCACCTGAGCCAGTAAACAGTTCAAAGATAGTAAACCTTGAGAATGGGCAGTTACCGACGATCGTCCGACTTAGTGCGGGTTACGTCAGTGTCATCGCATTCTACGATGCAACTGGAGCGATATGGCCGATAAAAGGTTACAGTATCGGTAATCCCTCATCGGTAAATATTGTCTGGAATGAGGGAACGGCAGATGATGAAGTAACAGGTGAAGGCTACTCAAATACGCTATTACTGCAGGCCCAAACTCTGTACAAAACAACGAATATGGTGGTGATGCTCAGAGGGCTCAACACACCAGTTGTTCTAGAATTGATCCCGGGACAGCAGCAGGTCGACTACCGCATGGATCTTCAAGTACCAAAACAAGGTCCACTCGCAAAGAAAGTAGAAGTGACGGATCTGTTGACAGGAAATAACGTACCAGGCTACCTAATCGATCTAATCAATAATATTCCACCAGCCAGGAGCGTCCAAGCGCATGTTCAGGGTGGTGAAGCGCAAGCGTGGATTTACAAGAAAAAGCTACTCATGAGAACACCACTCGAGATCATCTCGCCAGCGTGGGCAACAAAATTAAACGGCCCTAACGGATTAGTTCACGTTTATGAGCTGCCTCTGACATCATCAGTGATAGCGCTTAAGAACGGTGATGTTGTTAAACTCAAAATCGAAGGTGTTTAAGTGGACGAAAAGCAAAACAAGCCATATCGTGAAGATAGTATAGGATCAAAACTGGTCATCTTCATTGGGGGTATTATCGCAGTTGTTGCCATTGGCTATGGTCTCTACTTGTTCAGTGGCAGTCAACCAGGTCCAGAAACGAGTGCCGTAAAGAAAACACGGCCCGGCTCAGTAACGTCAGCAAAAGCAGGCGAGGTAACTGCAGAGTATGCAGGATTGAATCAACAAAAAGACGATGAGGTTTATCAACAAGCAGTTAAGAGTGGCGGTAGTGCACTCCCTAGTGTCATCGGCTCCGCTGGATATATCACTAACCCAAGCAGTTTCGCTAGTAGCGCTGAAAAGGCGCTCAAAAAAGGCGCTGCTAATGTCGTTAAATGTACGCTTGACTACGCGAAAAAAGCGAGACAAGCCGGAGTAACAGCTTTTGAGCTTAAGTGCCAAGGCTGCGACGCCAAGACACTGAGAGACGCAGGATACACGGCTGGTGAGCTGGCGCGCGCAGGCTACAGTGCTGCTGAACTTAAGGCAGCAGGATATAGCGCAGCAGAACTTAAATCAGCTGGATTCTCAGCTAAGCAGCTACGTGCAGCAGGCTTTTCAGCAGATGAGCTCAACAAGGCAGGTTATAGCGCAAAAGATCTTCTATCCGCAGGTTTCTCACCAAAAGAGCTCCTTGATTCAGGCGTTAGCGCGAGCGATCTCAAAGATGCTGGCGTTTCAGATCAGGCGCTTTTAGCTGCTGGCGCAAATCCGGATGCATTATCGGCAGAGAGAAAATGTAATCTACCGAAATCAAAGCGCAACTGTCCGATTGGATGGGCAAGAGAACAGCGCGACAAAGGCATATCAGCAGATGAGTTAAAGAAATATGGTTGTTCAGTGATGGTACAAAGGCAGGCTGGATTCACAGCCGGTGAGCTAAAAGACGCTGGTTATGATGCGCATGAGCTTTACTGCGCGGGATATACAGCTAGCGACTTACTACAAGCTGGTTACAGCGCTGCAGATCTGGCAAAAGGTGGGTTCTCCACAGAACAGATGCTAGCTGCTGGCGTCAAGCCAGAAGAATTAAAAGGGATCGTTTCATGCGAACAGATAGCAAGAACTCATGACACATCAATTCCAGCGGCAGAGCTTAAAAAACTGGGTTGCACAGCAGAACAATTAAGACGTGCAGGTTACACGGCTGACCAACTCAAAGAAGCAGGCTATAGCGCAGCGGATCTGAAAAGCGCAGGTTATAGTGCAGCAGACTTATTGAAAGCTGGATTTTCACCAAAAGCGCTTCATGATGCGGGATACTCAGGAAAAGCGCTCAGAGAAGCAGGCGTGTCGGCCACAGATATGAAAAATGCTGGTTACAGCGCAAGTGAGTTAGAAAAAGCTGGCTTCACACCAGGCGACCTGGTCCGAGCTGGATACAGTCCTGGCGAGATATCCGAAGGCAGCGGAATAGACAAGCAACTAGCAGAAAAAATCAAGAATGGTGTGCCATGTGAAGAGTTGAAGAAAGAGGGTTACAGTGCTTCACAGCTGAAAAAAGCTGGCTACGACGCTGAAAAACTACTATCGTGTGGCTTTTCAGCCGAAGCATTAATCAATGCAGGCTTTAGTGCCAAAAAAATTGCCGGTCTTGGCGCTACACTCAAAGCACTGCACGATGCAGGTGTGTCAGCCAAGGATCTCAGAGAAGCAGGGAAATCAGCTTGCGAATTGAAAAAAGCAGGATACTCTGCAACAGAGTTGAAAACTGCGGGCTACTCAGCAAATGAAATGAAAAAATGCTTCACGCTGAGCGAACTCAGAGATGCTGGGTTCAGCGCGAAAGAACTATTAGATGCAGGTTACAGTCCTAAAGATCTCAAAGACGCAGGATTTACAGCAGAAGAGCTACAAAAAGCTGGTGTGAGTGCGGCTGATCTTAAGGATGCTGGCTTTACTGCAAAAGAGCTCGCCGCAGCAGGATTCAGCGCAAAAGATCTGCTAAAAGCAGGTGTCGATCCAAAAGAGCTGAATGACATGGGCTTCTCTACAGCAGATTTAGCCAAAGCCGGCCTAAGTGCTGCGGAATTGAAAAAGCTCGGCGCAGATTTGTGCGAGATGCTCAAAAATGGAGTTAAGGTTGAACAGGCCCTCCAAGACGGATACAACGAAGACGAACTAAAGTCTTGTGGCGTTAGCGATGATCAAATTGCAGCAGCAAAGACTAGAATTAATGAATATTGCTCAGTCCAGAAAGCAAAGGGGTTTAAAGCGCAAGGACTATCAGCAAAAGAGTTGAAAGACAAAGGCTGTAGCGCCGAGGTTCTACGCGAAGCAGGCTACAGTGCAGCGGAACTAAAGGCTGCAGGGTTTACGCCAGCAGAATTAAAAGCAGCAGGGTTCAGCGCTAAGGATCTTGAGAATGCTGGATTCAGTGCATCAGCGCTTAAGAAAGCAGGATTCTCAACAAAAGATCTTCTCAATGCAGGATTCACGCCAAGAGAGTTAAGACGTGCTGGCGCTAGTGCATCCGATTTGCTTGCAGCTGGAGTTAATCCAAAAGATCTTTATAAAGCTGGTTACTCAGCTAAATCCTTAAAAGATGCAGGTATAAGTGAGAAGCAACTACTAGATGCTGGCGTTTCACCTGAGCAATTAGCAAGTGCTGGGTTCTCCGATGGCGCAGCAGTATCCGCAGCGGTTGGCGATGGTTCGAAGTGCACAGTCGATAGCGCCAAAGCGCAAATCGCTAAAGGGGTATCTATCTCGGCACTGAAAGATGCCGGTTGCAGTGCAACAACGCTGAAGGCAGCCGGAGTGTCAGCAGCAGCACTTAAAGCCGCTGGCTTCACAGCGGAGGAACTTAAAGCTGCTGGATTCAGCGCAGGGGATCTCAAGAAAGCAGGCTTTACTACAGATGAACTCAAGAAAGCAGGCTACGGTGCTCAGGATTTGATCAATGCTGGTTACACACCAAACGAACTTACGCAAGCAGGCTACGGCGCTGGCGAAATCAATGCAGCCATTGCAAATGCCAATAACGAAAAGCCAAAGAGTAAACAGTCAGCAGCAGACCAGCGTTTACAGCAAATGCAAGCAGAGAATCAAAAACAGATGGACGCCGCCGCCCGATCAGCGAAAGTAACTGCGCTGCAAAACACAATGAAGAGTCAGATGATGGGGCTTGTTCAAGGCTGGGCACCAAATAAGGTCACACAATCATCAAAAATAGGCTCAATAAAAACCGAGGTAAAGAAAGATAGCGATGGCAAAGTCATCATGCCTGTTGCCACTAATGCGAATGTGACAGCGAGCATCCCTGGACCAATATTAGAAGAAAAAGAAATGGTGCCAACTGGAACATTGATGTATGCGAAGCTTGAGGTCGGTATTAATAGTGATGTGGATCAGCCAGTGCTGGCAACTGTGACATCAGGACCGCTCGTTGGAGCAAAACTAGTTGGTAAATACAGCCTCGATAACAGCAGGCTTTCTATCACCTTTACCAATATTAATATGGGTGGGCCGACAGGATCAATAAGCGCGATTGGACTAGATGCTGAGTCTGCACAAGCGGCAATTAATGGTAACAACAATTATCACATAACCGAGCGCTACGGACTGACATTCCTAACCAACTTCATGTCAGGATTGAGCAGTGCGATCACATCGAATGCAACATCTACAACGACAACAACTTCGTCGAATTCATCCTCATCGACTACCACGAGCTCAAATTCGAATGATTATGATTGGGAAGAATATACTCTGACAGGAATCGGTGCTGCCGGAACAGCATTGAGTAATAATCTTAACGAACTACTCAACGATGTTCCAACATTGACTGTTACTGTTCCATCTGGTCAATTGATCGGCGTACTAATAACCAGTGATTATGTCGTTGGTGCAAGCTAGGGAGAAACAATATGAGTGATTACTTCTCAGATAAAGACGATCAGTCCTTTGAAATGCCGAACGACGATCCATCAGCAGCTAATACACAACCAAATCCGGTGCAACAACCCGTTGACCCAGTCAGTGGAAGTGATATCGATGAGTCTGGATTCGGTGCGACTGAAAAAGCGACTGGTTCACAGCAGCAAGATTTAATGTATATGGGTATCATGGCATTGATTATCGTGGTGATGCTGTACATTCTTTACTCTATGTTTTTTGCGGTTACTGCGTCAGATAAAGAGAAAATCGAGCCAGTGAAAGTCGAAGCAACACCTGCGCCTAAGCCGATTGTTGAGGCTGTAAAAGCCCCCAAACCAGTCGAGAATATCGTTGCTAAACTTGATCCGAAGGATCGACAACAAATCGACAAACAGTCCGTAAGCATCAACGAGAACCAAGATAAAATCAATGAAATACTCGAAGAGAGCCAATATATGACAACAATGGTTAGAAAACTTGGAGATGCGAAAAATAAGATCGATAAGCGCTTTGAAGATCTCGAGTCTGAGATCGACAGATTAGCAGCAGTGACGGAGCAAGCGCAAGAGAAAATTGATGCCCTCGAGAAAAAGCTGACTGAAAAAACGAAGCCGAAGGTAAAAGAAAAGCCAAAGATGACCTACACGCTGCAGGCAGTGGTTGAAGGGAGAGCTTGGATCGAGAATAACAAAGGTCGAAGTATGACTGTCAAAGTAGGCGATGTGATAGAAGATTATGGTGTTATCACTAAGATTGATGCGGTCAACAGTTTGGTCCACTGCTCATCTGGGAAGACCATTAGGGTTCAATAATGGCCATTACGTATCGTTTTCACCGGTACAATAATCTAATACAGTTTTTAGGTTACACGCCGCTATTACCACTGATAATGACCCTACCAGCGCAAGCTGAGTTATCGCCTGAGACTGTTGACTGGATCGGAGGAGAGTTTCTCGACTTCTTCGCACAAACCGGTACAAGCGGGCTCGACATGTCCCAGATTTTCAGTAATATCGGCATGCAAATAGATCCGATAATGAATTTCTTAGTGGTGTTGTGCTACGTCGTTGGTGTTGGCCTCAGTGTATCTGCAATTATGAAGCTAAAAAAGTTTGGCACACGAACGGCCTTCATGAGCGTTGAAATGTCTCTTGTTGGCCCATTCATGCAATTTTTTATAGGTGTGGCGCTTTTTTATATGCCATATTTTATCTCTTCGATTAACCTCACCATTTTTACATCCAGTGGGGTAGAAAATGAGCTTGGGTACAGCAGTTCGAGTGTTGACTATAATGCTTACGTTGAGCCTGTCCTTGGAATCATCCAAATCATTGGTGTTATTTCATTTATGAGGGGATGGCTAATGTTGTCTAAAGCCACTAATCCTGGACAACAACCCGGCGCAATATCAAAGGGTGTCACGCACGTTGTCGGTGGAATTCTTGCAGTTAATATCCGTACATTCATCACAGTAATTTATCAAACACTCGGATTAACCTAGTAATTGGAAATCAACGTTGATTGGGAGAGTGTGACGAAGAATTTTCTGGATCTCGATCAGCAGTCATTTGTATGCCAAGGTTTGCGGTTGCTGGATCACTAATTTTGCTCGTGCCAGAATCTGTTGGTCGTAGAGCATCCGCTTTCACTGGTTCCAGACCAGGGCTCTTTCGCTCAGCTTGAACTGTACGCCACATAGCAGCAGTTGTATTCTCTTTGTCTGCTTTCGTATCTCTTGGTAGTAATGTCATGATCTCACTCCTTATCCAATTTTTATAGCATAAAAACTATTGGTTTGCAGGATAAAAAATGCTAAGTTAATATTAATTAATAGTTTTGTTAACTCATGCTGATAAGATTTTTGTTGATTGGGCTATCGATCGTAGCATACGCGAATCAGCTAAACTGTGTTTCTGGCAGCAATCAGGCACTTAGTTTAGGCTGCATTGCTAATAGAATGACCGGAGGCGCTACGACATTGGTCGATTTATTATTAGGACTGTCTTTCGTATCTGGTTGGGGATTTATCATTGCCGCTATATTTAAGTTTAAACAAGTTAGAGAAAACCCAACGCAAGTACCAGTGAGTACGCCTTTTGCGTTTTTGCTCACAGCAATGCTTTTAATTTTTATACCAGGACTGATGTCAACTGGTGCAATCACAATTTTTGGTAACATGTTTAGTGGATCGCCCCAGTCATTAACAGGTCAGGAGGCGAGAAACGTCGGTCTATTTCAGGATTCATCGTATCGGCCAACTTTGACCAGTCCATCCTCAAGTAGTTTATTTGGTACTGCTGCTAGAATCACAGAGATATTCCCAGATCTCATGAATGTCATTATTGGATCAGCTTATCTAGCTGGCTTAGGCTTCTCTATTGCAGCGATGATAAAACTCAAAGCTGTTAAAGACAACCCACAGCAGAACTCTCCCACGATACCCCTAGCGTACATTGCGATTGCCGTGCTACTTGTCTTCATGCCATCAATCATCGAGCCTGTATCTGACACGCTATTCGGTAGTACCGATGACGTCCAAGCAGGCGCACTTGGTCAGGGATCATCAGCACTAATACAAGAAAATTAACTACGGAGACAACTCAATGCAACATAGAAAAAAATTAGGATTTAGAGCCAAGTACGTGGCACTTTCAGCGTGCTTACAACTGAGTTCGAACGCATTAGCCGGTAAGAGAATGACGACTGGTGAGAATTTCATCGGATCTGACAACGCTGATAGTGGCATCAAAGCAATTTTTAACAATGTGTACTCCGATTTTGGGCAAATAGCAGAATTGATGGGTGGTGTTGCTTATCTAGCAGGACTAATTTTTGTCTTTGCCTCAATGCTTAAGATCAAACAACATCGAGATAACCCTGCTCAAGTATCGATCTCAACAGCATTGATTTTTCTCCTAGCCGGAGTAGGGCTAATTTTCTTACCATCAACGCTACAAGAGGGAGCCACAACAATATTTACAAGCATCGATACTAGCTATACGGGCGTCTCAGATTCCAATATAAGTGATAATCCATGGGCTAAGGGCGGATAATCTTATTAGAAAGCACATCGCAACGAAAAAAATTGAGCCGCATTGCCCAACGCCCAAGTATTGTGATCAAGAAAGAGGCCTGCTTATTGAACAACCAATCTTATCAAATCCTTGGCTAAGACATCTATCGCTGAGTTTTTTTACTGCCTGAAGTTAATCGTGAGCTTGAGTGAGAAACTCTTAAAGTGAGTAGTGTCAATACTTGCAAATAGACTTAATTTGTGGTTAATTTTATAAGAGATTGAAACTAAAGCGGGAGCAAAAATGAACAAACGATTTCTAACAATAGTAGCAGCATCAATTGGACTATCAGCCTATGCGAACATTGGTGATATGGCAGCGTCAATTAACAGCACATTTACGGAAATATCATCGTTAGTCGGTGGTGCGGCGTATCTTTTTGGATTGATATTCACTGTTGCAGGATTATTTAAATTTAAACAACACAGAGATAATCCACAACAAGTACCGATAGGTACCTGTTTTACACTCCTTGGGATTGGTGTCTTAATGATTTTCTTACCAAACCTGATCACACAATCTGGTAGCACTGTGTTCTCATCAGGCACTACTACAGGCGGCGCTTCAGGTTCAGGATTCGCTGACATCGGTGGCTCTTCTTAATCGTAATATTGGATAGTTTAAGATGGTCTCCCTCAACCTTAGGTTTTCTCGTGGAAGCTATGAAGTCTTCTCTAAGCGAGAAGCAACTAAAGGGTTTCAAAGCTTCAAAAACAAGATTTTTGAGAGAGACCACAACAAATGTCTTTTTTGTGGGTTTCGCGCCACCAAGCACATGTGGGTCGCCAACAAAGATGGTAACTACAGAAATAACAAAATGAGCAATATGGTCACATGTTGTCCGCTTTGTAAGCAGTGCTTATTTGTCGAGCATGTTAACGCTATGGCTGGTGGTGGAATCCTGATCTATCTTCCCGAAATGTCTCAAGCAGACTTAAACGGGCTTTGCCACTCGCTGTTCTGCGCAATTGCAAACGCCACGATTCATGAGCGCACAGCGCAAGACACTTACAACGCTTTCAAACTACGAAGTAATCCAGTTGAGAAGGCTTATGGAGAAGGTCGAAGCGATCCAAAAATTTTCGGTGAGATGGTATTGAATACGCCAAATGACCGTATTGACAGTATTGCCAATGAAGTTTTGAAGGATCTTCGATTATTACCTAAGCTCACTGACTTCAAACAACAAATCCAAGATTGGTCACAGGATGCTGCAACCACAGCAAGCAAATAGTTATATAACAGACGGAGACAAGATATGAGTAGCATGATCGACCCAGTGTTAGATTCTGTTGATACATTACTTGCTTGGTTCAGTAGTGGGCTTGCAAAAACAATCCAATCTAATTGTGACATTCAGACAGCAGATGGACCAGTGTCACTCGTCACCAATGATGGTTCTCTCTGCACCGTAATGAAAGTAGACGGGGTCACATCAATCGTCGGGAAAGACGAGTTTGAGTTGATACATAAAGGGTTAGTCGAAGCATTCTCACCATTTATGTCAATTGATGGCCATGGGTTACAGGTTATTTATACCTACAGTAAAGAAAAAGTACACGAACAGCTTGAAGATAATTATGCTGAGAGCCGAGCAACTTGCCGAACACTCAACCTGGATTTACATGATTTGCTCGACGAAAGACTTATCAATATGGCCAAGTGGTGCGCATACGAAGCGGTGTATATCGTCGTTTGGACAAAAGTTGAGAGTTTGACTAGAGAACAGCAAAAAAACGCGCTTGCTAAAAAAACGAAGCAGTACAAAGCTAACAATATGCCTGTTTTTCGTTACACGCAAAATATCGTAGCCGCTATCCCGGATTTAAGAGATAGCCACAATACCAATATAAAGACCGTCATAAGCACTGCAAAAAGCCACGGGTTGCGAATAGAAGCACTTGATGTTCATCGGGCAGTTTATGAAATCCGTCGAGAGGTAGACAGAGAGTTCACCGATAAAAATTGGGCTGCAGTTCTACCAGGAGATATAATAAAACCTAAAATAGCAAGCAGCTTTACGGGTGATGTAGCAGATATACTCTGGCCGTCGCTGGTGAAACAGATTTTTCCCAGGGATGCATTCAATAAAACATTTGATTCCGTTCAAGTGGGCAACATGATTTATGCTGGTGTGTATATCGATCTATTCCCAAGAGATATACAACCATTCAATGCACTACTTGGTCGGACATTACAATCAGCAATTCCATGGAGAATTTCATTCTTACTTGAGAGTGGCGGATTACAAACTGTAAAGATGAAAAAAGCATTATCTGTTATACTTTCGTTTTCCTCTGCTCAAAACAGACTAATCGCTGATGGAATCGACCTATTAAGTTATATTGATTTGAATACTGACGATTCAATTGTAGCGCTCAAGGTTTGTGCGACAACTTGGGCACCAGAAACAGATATGGCGCTCCTAAAAGTACGCCACTCAATTCTAGCCCGAGCAATACAGGGCTGGGGTACCTGCGATGTCAGTCAGTTCTGTGGTGATCCCTTCAGTGGCTATGTCTCAACTGTTCCAGCAGTATCTACTCAGAGTGTTTCAACCAGTACTGCCGCGTCTTTAAGCGATGCAATCTGTATGCTGCCGTTATTCAGGCCATGTTCACCATGGGAGAAGGGTGCACTATTGTTCCGATCACCAGACGGGAAAATCTGGCCATACCAACCCGGGTCGCCGATACAAACGACCTGTATCGATCTTTTCTTTGCCCGGCCGGGCTCAGGTAAATCTGTATTATCCAACGCTACGAATCTCGCTTTGTGTCTCATGGGCGGACTTAAGCGTCTACCACGTATCTCAATTATTGATATTGGCCCTTCAAGTAGTGGTCTGATTTCCCTCCTAAAAGAAGCATTGCCGGTTGAGCAGAGAAATCAAGCAGCATATTATCGATTGCAAATGACAGAAGAATACAGTATTAATCCATTCGATACGCAGCTAGGATCAAGAGTGCCTTTACCCACCGAGCGATCCTTCCTAATCAACTTCATCGCATTATTGACGACACCCATTGGTGAGAGCAAGCCATATGACGGTATGACAGATATGATTGGCTTAGTTGTTGACGAAGCCTACAAAAGTTTTTTAAATGAGAATAGTCCCAATATCTATGCTGAGACAACCGATCCTGAGATTGATGCTGTTCTAAAAGACATCAACTTTGTTGCCGATGAAAAGACTTCATGGTGGGAGGTGACAGATGCACTTTTTCTAGCAGGCTGTGTATCTGAGGCAATGAACGCTCAGCGTCATGCCGTGCCCATACTGAGTGATCTAGCAGCGATTGCAAGAACCAATGTGGTTCAAGATCTCTACGGAAAAGTAAGCACCCCAACGGGTGAAAACCTCATTACGGCATTTACCCGAATGATATCTAGCTCGGTGAGGGAGTACCCAATATTGTCAAGAGTGACTCAATTTGATATCGGCGATGCTAAAGTTGTTTCTCTTGATCTTGATGAAGTTGCGAAGGCTGGCGGGGTAGCTGCAGATCGACAAACAGCAGTCATGTATATGTTAGCAAGGTATGTGTTGACAAAAGATTTTTATCTCAACCCAGGCGCATTATCTGTGATTTCTGACGCCTACAAAAGTTATCACGAAAAACGTGCTACTGAGTCTCAAGAAGATCCGAAAAGACTTGTTTTAGACGAATTCCACCGCACAAGCCATGCGCAAGCAGTCAGAGATCAGGTCGTTGTTGATATGAGAGAAGGGCGTAAATGGCGTGTTCAAGTCGCTTTATTGTCACAGTCATTAGACGATTTTGATAGTGTAATGATCGATTTTGCAACATCAGTGTTCATTCTAGACGCTGGGCCAGAGCAGGCAATCCAAAAAGCTAAAAGTGTTTTTGGATTAAAAGGCTCTGCTGAACAGGCATTGAGAGATTATGTTAGAGGTCCGTCTGAGCAAGGTGCTACCATGCTAGGACAGTTTTCTACTAAACAGGGAACAACAACGCAGTTGATAACACTAACGCTCGGTCCAGTCGAGATCTGGGCTTTAAGTACAACTTCCGAAGATTATATTCTAAGGAACTATCTATACAAGCGATTAGGGCCACGAGAAACAAGAAAAGTGCTGGCAAGGATATTTCCAACAGGGTCAGCTGCTAAGTTTCTCTTGAAAAGAGCACAAAAAGAAGAGTCAGACGGCGAAAAGCTCGACGCAGATCAGAGGGTGGGACTTGTTGAACAGCTTGCAAAAGAAATCATCAGCGAATATAGAAAAAATCCACAGTTCAAAGAAATTATTCTCTAGTTATTATGAGGCTCGGTGCATCCAGATATGCCCATATATAAAATAACCCTCAAGCGTAGATAGATAAACGCAATCCACCATGGTATCAGTCGGATATGCCGCTTTATAAACAATATACTTCATCAATGTTGAAGCAAAATCAGTTCGATAATGGTTGGTAAACCCCCAGTTGATATCGCCTCTATTAAAAGATTCAGAGTCACTTGCATAGTGGGAGGAAGCAGGCCTCGCAAATGGCGCTTGACCGGGAAGTCTAAAACTAAGAGACAGATTCTGATGGTTGCTTTCAAGCTTGAAATACATATTAGCATGGCTATGTGTGTATTCAATTGAGTCCAATTGTGCTTTTGACTTCAGCGTATCATGAGTTGGACAAGAAAAGTCAGAAGCATGGATAGAACAGTATATAAATAATATAAATATCTGGAGAGAACGGCTTATTAGTGCATCAAACATCAATGGGTCTCATAATATGTAGTGTATTAACGCCGGTATCCTCACTCTTCAAGACACATACATATTCAGCAGGGTGATAAAAAACGTTTTTTGATTTGCATCCATGTACGGATATGCTTTGATCTTTCATGACTAGAGAAAAAACATAACGACCGGACATCATAAAAACAACAATACCATTAGCAGGTTGAATTAAGTCAGCACTATTTAAGTGGAAGTCGACTCGCGAATATTGTTGCAAGTCATATGAAAAAGCACTGAAATCAGCGTTGCCAAATGGATACGGCTGCATCGAAAAGTTAATATCAGTGTCATTAATAACCGATATCGCTCTTTGCTCAAGAGACAAGCAATAACATTGAGTAGCCAAAGATAACCAGAATACCATGATTGCCAGGGCACGACTTGACAATGCTCTGAAATACGCTTTCACCAAACTAAAGGCCATGGACAAACTCACAACAAAACTTTCAAGAACTCTATCACCCGTGATTCAAGCCAATACGTGGGTATACCGTATTCATCACCGCTAACGAAACCAAGATGGCCGCCATGGCCATAATACTCAGGAATAGTGTATGGAGAATACTCATCAAGATTAGGTGTTGCGTCTAATGGAATCAAAGGGTCATCAAGGGCATGAATTACCAACGAAGGTGTTTTTACCCCGCTGAGATAGTTGTAACTGCTCGAATCCTTATAATAATCATCAATCGAGGAGAAGCCATGCAATGGCGCTGTTACAACTGAATCGAAGTTTCTGAATGTATGGCATTTTGACATAGCATTGAGGTCGATCGGAGGGTCAACACGAGATTTAAATTTACGATAAATTGAGCGTTTCATATAATGAACAAGTTGACGCTCATATAGTGCACACATTTTACTTTTTTCATTATAGCGTGAGCAGACATCAAGCTTAAATGGTGGAGAAACACAGACACCGCCTTGAATCTTACAGCGTGAACCCATTTGTCCCAACAATTTAAGCAGCACATTTGCGCCAAATGAAAAACCTATACACCCCAAGTTCACGTTGGGTTCTCGGTGACGAATGATGCTCAAGATGTTCATTATATCCAGTGTATCGCCAATATGGTTAGTAAAGTCCATGCGATTGACATTGCTGCTACAGTTTCTAAAATGTAAAAACAACCCTCGCCATCCTTGTGCTTGGATGGCATGCAGCATTGCATTTGCATAGATAGATCGAATGGATCCTTCGAGTCCATGCAACACGACAACAATTGGACCACCTGATTCCGGTCCAACCCACTGCGCGTCAATAAAGTCACCATCAATCAACTCAAAACGCTCATCACGGGTTTCTAGAACATAAGGGCGTCTGAAATAGTGAGGCCACATAGTCTGCAGATGGGGGCTCTTAAGCCACCATGCGGGCTTGAATCCAGTCCCAGATGATCGAAGTCGTTGCATGATGAGTTGCATCTTCAGAGACAATGATTTAGTTCGAGCGTCTGATGTGTTACGAATGCCGCTACTTTTCGTCATGAGAGTTCCAGTCATCAAATAAACTATAAAACACTATGATAGCTTTTGATTTTAAAAATTTCAAGCAACAGTAGGCTCAAGCCGCTACCACAATTTCATCATCAGTGCTACGTTGAGAGGGCTTAAGGCTGGATATTGCCCTAATAAAAACGATGGATGATACTGTTGCTAGGAATAGAATCACGGGTATTACCTCTAGAACTGAATCTGCTGCAAAAAAACCAAGTAAAAGTGATTGGACAATACCTCCTGATATTTTTCCTGTTCGACCACCAAGGCCATCCGCAAACACTTTGCTTATGCGCTGCTCATCTGTTGGTAGGGTTGATATCAAGATTTCCTTTGCGGGGTCAAAAAAAGAAAACTTTGATGCGTAGGATAAAAGCAGTGCAATTGCAAAAAAATAAGTTAGGTTTATCGTGGATGCTAACGAGCTAATAGAGGAGAAGGACACAGGTAATCCCCATGTAGGAAGGTGGTAAAGCAAAAACAGGTGAATGGCAAAGATACTAACAATTGGAGTGATATTGATCACCCTATACCAACTTAATTTCCTCAGTAAGTAAATATTGACTGTAGCAAAAAGCATGCTGAAAATACCTTTCAGTAGTGTGTAAAAGCTATAAAAGTCTAATAATGATTGCTGAGAAGTGTACTCGTTAGATACCCGAGTCCAGAAGCAGCTCTCAAATAAGCTAATTAAAAAGTTGAAACTAAAAACACAGACCACAAGCGACAACACCTCATTAGATAAGCCGTCGTAGAACAGAGATCGAAGTTTTTCAAGAGTGGACTGTTCTGGTGCATTTTTTTGACTAGATGACAATGTACTGAATTTTAGTCCCCATGTTTTACAGATCGTTACCACGATCAGGTTCATAAAGAGGCCCAGTGGCACTAAGAGCCCGATAAGCATTATCGATGGGTTACGCGACTGACTAAGTATCTGAATTGGGTAATATGCCATAGTGGTGCCAAAGCTAATAAGAAAAGTTACATAGGGATAGAAACAGCTTGACTCACCTGGCTTAAGTGACTCATTTGCAACTTGCCAAAAAAGAATGATGAAAATATAAATACTCCAAATTTCAGCAAAGACATGAAAAAGTGCGCTCGGCCAATGTGCCATCAATCCAAAGAAGTGTTTGAAATGAGGATACGACGCGCGAAGGTGGTCAATAGTTTCTACGCTAGGCGTCAGAGCAGCATAGTTTGGGACAATGATCAGAGCAAAAATTACAAAGTAAAGCAGAAAAAAAACATTGATCGAAGTGTATGTTAAGATAGTTCCATATCGTTTATTAAGCCATAAGTAGCAAGTACCAGCTAAAAATGTACATGGCAGCGTGATATAAGTTTTCACAAACGGTACAAAACTAGCCCCGTGGGTGATACTCAAAATTATGGTTTCTCGCATGCTCACTGCGATATTAAAACTCAGTGAAGACAGCATAGACAAAACAGATATACAAATAAACTTATAATTTCGTGAAAGTTCTGAGATTTGTTGCATTGACTACCGTTCGCCGAGGATATACTAGGCTAACACTTACCGCGATTTCAAGCAAGATAGCAGCTAACTTTTGAAAACGTTAGGTTGTTGATGCTTCGAGGGGGGAGCTAATTTGGTCATGTTGAGGACTTGTAGCGTCAGCACTATCAGTATCAATAGGATCTGTTGCATTGATCAAGGCCATCTTAGCTTGATAGCTATGATTTAGCCGAGTCATCGACCACACCCAAAAGACAGAGAGAAATGCGCCTAGATACATAAGATATGGCACAATATCGGGCACCGTTTGCGCTGCGGTAATGCTGATTAATGATGCTTGAACAAAAGAGCTACCAGATTTTCCAGCGCGGCCACAAATCCCATCCGCGACTGCTTTAGCATTAGCTTTCATCGAATCAGGTAGAGGAGTAAATGCGAGTTCCTTGGTGGTGTCAAAAAATGAGTACTTGCACGAGTAGGTGACAACGAGCAAAATGCAGCCAGTCCAGACAAGGATCTCTTCTGCTGATCCAGCAGGCATGAGGCTTTGGAGGAAGTCAATGTGGTAGCAAGAAAATAAAAAGATGTTAGCGGATAAAATGCAAATACATGGGGTAATCATTGCAACCGCAAACCAGCCCATTCTTCTCAGCATGACAGCATTAACCACATTCGCGAGAATACAAAGAATGCCCTTCGTTCGGGTAAACCAACTTTGGAATTCAAGTAAAAGCTTTGGGTTTGAGTAGTATTGAGAAATCTTGTGATCCAGGCTTAGTTCAAAGAAATTGACCAGCATGCCAAAACTAAAGACGCATATACCAATATACAAGACATGAGGGGAGCTGAACGTGAGTGACAAGCTATCAGAAAATGAAATCTTCTTTTTCTTAGCTGGGACATGAGAGGACAAATGGCTATTGATAAACCGATCGTGGTAATAATGATTTAGTGTGAACACAATCAAAGTCATAGCAGCGCCCAGAGAACAGATTGTTAGCGTACATGTCGTTAATGGATCATTGGTTAGGCTTAGTCCTTCAATGATATAGCTTGCAATAATGATACTGACACTACTGACAAATATAAAAGTTGGGAAGCAGTCTGTTGCCTCGGCGGGTGTGTATAGCTCGTTTGCAATCTGCCAAAATAACACCACAAGGGAGTATGTCCCCCACAGTTCGGCCGCCACATAGTACATAGCGATTGGCCAGTTCGATAACATGCCAATAAAAAACTTAAAGTGAGGCAGTTGTTTCTGGCATTCAGATAGCCAAACAGCATCAGGGGTAACAGAAGTAATATTAGGGAGCAAGTAAAACGTGAATAAAACAAAATAAAACAGAAACATTGCTGTAACCGCATAGTAGGCAGTGATAATGCCTCTTTTGTGCCGCACGTAAAGATAAAGAGCGCCAATCAGAATGGACATGGGCATGACGAGTGTGGTCTTAACAAAAGGAATGTATGCTGCACCGGCTGAGGGGAAGGTTAGAATGACGGCCTTTTTCATGCCACGCAAAATGTTATAACCGATGACCGTGAGCATTATGAGCAGCCCCATCAAAATGGTGCGTTTTTGCTCTAAAATTTTAGTGGTTGAGAACATTTAGTTATCTATATCACACTTGTCCCATTATATCACGTGAGGCCTCTCGACGCAAGAGAAAGTCAAAAAATTCCATAATTATGAATGTTTTTCATGAAACAATACGCGCAGATGCGATCAAGCTTTATCAGTTTCGGCTGGACGATATTCAGGTTGATCTAAAGCCGGCAGACGCCGGATTGCAAGTAAAAATGCACGAATATGTGGTTTCGTCTTGACTTGAAAGAGGCGATGTGAGGCAGGGGACAACAATAAATATAGGTTAAATCCAGTCACGACAAGAAGCAGAGCAGTCAAGAATGGTTTATCAGTGAGACGGTCTACTTCATCTATAGCCAAAGAATGAAAGAGCAAAAGTAGATAGTTAATACAGGTTACACATTGAATAAGAATAACTCCATACATTGCCCAGCGGCGCTTCTGACAAAAAAGCATAGTCAGCCAGGCAATGACAACGAAGTTGACAATGTAGCTCACAGAAAGAATGAATTTTTCTGTCAGGCCAGCGGGTAAAATGATATTAACATAGAGAAAGTTAATCAGCAGTGGCGCCAGATTAGTGGCACATACCAAGAGGGCAATGGTTATCAACCGAGGTGGTATATCTTTGGTCGTTATTGACATGATTGTGTTCCTAGAAACTTAATCTGGATGCTATCACAATTCAAGTTAACCTAGCAAGTCATTGACTTTCTTGACATGTTCAAAAGAGCATGCCAGTGGCAATAGCGTTTGCTGGACATCATTACCATAATCTCCCGCTCGCAGTAATGTCGGATTAAGATCTGTCTTGTATTTACAGGGCGCTGTGATAAGCTAAAAATAACGGGAGTCGGAGCAAGGTAGGCATGAAATATGAGCACTCTATGGCATCAAAGCTAGCCGTCTTGATGATCGCGGCAATGGCCCAGGCAGTATTGGCTTATCAAATAACCGATCAAGAAGTAGACGGATACTGGCAGATTCGTAGTTCCGACGCTCAGCTATTCGGTGTTCTACATTTTCATGTGAACAAGAATCATCTCGTCGCGTACGGTATACGCCTTAATGTGGTCAACCCAAAACAAAAAATCAATTGGACATGTACTTATGGCAATCCAAAACTCAACAATAAGGCAGTATGGGGTGGTGGTGTATTATTGGACATGCAGCGCAGCGATGAAGATGCCAGTTATTTTTATGACGGGGATCTCATAAGCGCTGTTGGCTGTGTGATATTGCACCCAAAAATTTTATTTACCTCCCCCTCAGAGGGAACAATGACCATCACAACCAGTATTGATTATCTCGATTATGATAAGCAGTTAACGAATACGGTGGCTTACTATCTTGAAAAAATTACTCGAAAGAAAGCGCTAGAAGGTTGTAGTCATGTGATTACACAACAGGACAAACAACGTTGGGGTGATCTTGTTCATTCATCAAAAGCGCGCCAATCAATGCTAAAAGATTTAGGTCTCAGCAGAAAATCGTGGCTAAGATTAGCCAATGAGTATAAAATATGCTTTGATTACTAACGCGTACGAAAACAAAAAATTATTAAAAAAATCATTATTTCATATATTTAACCATTAGTTAATGTTGTATATTACGTCATACAGTACAATGCACGTCACAATAACAATAATAAATTCCCATGCCTTTCGATGGAAGCCCTTATCGTACTGCACTGACAGCCGAAACACTCATGAAAATACCCAACCAGCCTGGATCAGCACTTCGCGCAGCCAAGGTTGATGCCAACCTATGGACTGAGATCAGGTTTTCATTAGAAAGAGTTTGCCAAGGTAAGGGATTTTATCTCTGTAAAAGTGGTCCATGGAAGCCAATCAACGTGTGGCTATTAATCGCTTCAGCGTTTTTCGATAACTTTTGCTATCACAAGCGCGCAAATGAAGCCGAGTACATTAATTTAGATGCTTTACCAAGGTTTTCCGATACGCTGACTACCACAGTGCTTCAGGAGCAAGCCACTGGGATGGGTATCAAGAATCGATCGCACTACAAAAAACTTTCAGAAAACGTCATCACAAAGCTCATTAATCTCTATGATACTATGAGTACTAGTGTCTTACAGATTCAGAAGTCACAAATGAATAATCAAAGGTTTTTTACCAAAGCCCTATGCCAAGAAGAGTTAAAGCAAGTAATTGAAGAAATACATTTCGTCAGATACAAGATATCCGGGTGGTTGCTTAATTGGCGTGTGATGATCAAATTTGATCAAAAAATTGAGCAGCGCTTAGATGAGATTGCTGCGGATATACCTGATATTGTTGAAGTAATGAAACATTCGAGTGATTTGGAAATCAGTGATCAATATCATGACTACTCTAGAAAAAAGGATCTAATTAGTACTTTTGAAGATATGGATGATTCCAATCATTCCGCCTCGTCGAGATCTGGATCATCCATACAGGGATCTGAGGAGGCGGCCACGTGTTTTGAAAGCGCTGCATGCTCCACTGGATCTAGTAGTAGAGAGCAAAGCGATCCGAATGATCAATTAGCTAGATGGGCGTCTTTCGAGCGATCAAGCCTAACAGATCAAGATACAACATCTATAGATGATAGCGACGAAAGTATTAGTCAGGGCGTCGATGAAAAAGAGACTGCAACGTCTGAGGATGGGGTATCTAGCGACCAAGAGCATTCATCGGGTCAACTTCATACTTGTCAGTCAACAGCTGCTCAACGTGCAATCGTTTATGCCACCAGGGATAACGTTCTAAAACGATGTCGGGGCGAGTGCATCACAGATGAAGCAACAAAGCGATCTCGCGGCGAAGATAATATTAGTGCGCTTGAAAATGGACACGAAGTCATGCCGATGCCTGGTGGACTATTTGATGTGAAGTTGGTGCATGGAGATGATATTGTTAAAGTGTCAAAAGAGTTCAAAATGGTAAACAGTGCAGAGCAGCATTTAGATCAACAGCTTATGGCGCTTCAAGAGTGTGGTGAGCTCAATGATCAGCTTTCACAACTCACCGTTAGAAAATTACCTTCAGAAATGATGATAGTAAAAGTATTTTCTGGACCAAATAAAGAAAAAAACACGCCGCTTGATATAGTCTGCAAGTGGCAGTCGTCTACGGGCAAAGGTTTTTACGTACCGAAGTCTGTCAACAGAGCAATAACGGGGACATACACCCCAGGCGATATTAGGCTCGTTCCCTAGCCGGCCAATCTAAATCACTGATTGATAGATATGCGCTTAGACACTACAAGCAGTGTTAATTTTTAGCATCGGTGTACAACTTCAATCTTAGCGTACAAACCTAAATGCAGAAATATCGCGCTTTCAAAGCATGGTATGACGCATTAGGACTGTTCACAGAGCTTACGAGCACTCGCTAAGCTTTCTTCACTCACGTCCATACCACTGAGTAAGCGGGCAACTTCCCTGATGTGTGCATCTTTATCCAATGACTGTAACTTCGTCAAAGTTTTGTCATGGCTATGTTGTTTAACGATGTGCCAGTGCTGCTGACCACAAGCGGCTACTTGGGGAGAATGGGTTAGGCAAATAATTTGATGTTGATGTGCAATCTGACCCATCAACTGACCAATCATACTAGCTGTTTTGCCACTGACACCCACATCAGCTTCGTCGAAAATCAACGTTTTTCTAAACTGGGCAGGGATACTTGCGGTAAGTAGTAGTGCGATACGAGCCAACTCGCCGCCTGAGGCACAGTCTGACAACTTCGATAAAGCAATGCCGGGATTGCCAGAAAACAGAAATTCAATTGTATCGGAGCCATGCTCAGAGGGCGTCTCTCGGTTAGGTCGCACATTGATATGAAAGAGGGCATGCGGTAGATTTAACGATGGTAACTGAGACAAGATATGTGCAGTTAGTTTTTCTGCGCCAGTGGTACGTTGCTTTGAAAGCTCGGATGCATGGTGGTGATATTCGGTTTCGCAATCAGTAATTTTCTGCGCCAATCCAGAGAGCTCCTGAGTATATTGATGATGCTTTTCTATCTGCTCTAAACATTGATCCGCAAATGTGAGAAGTGCTTCAGGTTGTAACCGATATTTTCGAGCACAATCGTGGGTCGCACTTAATTGTCTTTCAATCTGGTTGAGGCGCTCGGCGTCCGCACTGTAATCGTAATCCAGGACCGATTGCAATCCATTGACTGCTTCCTGGGAAAGGGTAGCAGCATCACGAAGACATTGGCTAATATCAGACGTTTTAGGATAAAGATCGTGGTAATCATCCAGTGCATGTTGGGCCTGGAAAAGTTGAGGTGCAATCGCATGCTCATGTTCACCGTCTAGGCGTTGAAGCAGAGACTGGCATCCTTGTAAAAAGGTTTGGCGCCCATGCAGTCGTTTCTGTTCCTGGTGTAACCCGTCAAGATCTAAATCATGCAAAGCCAGTTGATTAATATCTTCAATGACTGACTGTAGATAATCAATATCATCGAACCCTGCTAAGGCTATCTGAAGTTTTTTTTGCCGCGCCAGAAGAGACTGCCAATTATGGTAGGTTGATGAGACAATCGAAAGCTGATGGTTAACGTTTGTGTAACGATCAAGGAGTATTCGCTGAGTCCGCTCCTCAAGTACAGTCAAGTGTTGATGTTGAGCGTTGATTTCGAAAAAAGCTTGCATGATCCCTTTGACCAATGCCGTGTTCGCAGGGTGCCCGTCAATAGTCATCTTCGACTTACCCTGTGGGGTCAAGCTGCGGCGAATCTCAATCGCACTATTGGCATTCGACGAAGATTTGCTATTAATCAATTCTGCGGCTTCAGCAGGCATATAATTGAGCGCATCGCGATGAATCAAGCAGGCAACACTGGTAGGCAAGTCTTGAAAAGGCGGCGGCGACGAGGGCTTTTTGCCGCCAGAAAGAAATCTCAACGACTGTAGAAACAATGATTTTCCAGCGCCTGTCTCTCCAGTGACCACAACAAAAGGTGAGGACACTTCAATCGACACTTTCTCGAAAAGCATGAAGTTGTCAATATGAATAGCTAGTAGCATCAGCGTGGTTTCCAGTGAAGTTTATCACGGCACACACTCATAAAATTATATTCTTTGGGATGAATGAGTGTGACAGACTGCTGAGATTTACTGACTTGTAGCTTTTGTCCTGCGCGCAAAGTGCCGACAACTGAGCCATCGACAAAAATAATTGCTTTATCAGTATGGTCAGGTGCAATCTGGAGCGTTGTTATAGAATCCGCAGGTAGCACAATGGGATGAGTATGTTGCCCATGAGGGCAGATAGGCAACATCAGTTGTGCGTCTACATCAGGGGAGATGACTGGGCCGCCACTAGAGAGCGCGTAAGCGGTAGAGCCTGTTGGCGTAGCAATGATATAGCCATCAGCTCGATAATGAAAGCAATTATTGTGAGTAGTGATTGAAAAAACAAGTGCTTTACCAGGTCGCTCGCTTTTAATACAAAGCTCGTTAAGCCCAATCCCAAGTGGCTTAACGCGCTCGCCATCGGTATGCGATACCGCCAGAAGCGCGCGTGGACTTTTGATGCAATGGCCATCAATCACTTCAGCCAACATGGATAGGTCATCGGCAGGTAAGTCCGCTAGAAAGCCTAATCTTCCTAGGTTGACTCCAATGATTGGCAAGTCATTGGCAGCTGCATGAGGAATAAGTCTTAGTAAGCTTCCATCGCCGCCGATACTCACTAAGAGGCCATTTTTTACCGATTCAAGACGAACCAATTTAGGCAGCATCGCTTGATCGAGTCCTGCGAGTGTATTGTCATGGTTATCAATCTGAAAAGGCACATTAAGATCGTTTAGTAAATCCAGTAACTTGTGTTTTGCAGTTACCACCCCGTCAGATGGCTTTCTAGCAACGATCGTAATTGGAAGCATTGGGTTAGTCGTCATTCTTGTCTCTATTCAATCCCTGAGCGTATGATAGCTTCTTCATAGCATGAAATAAACCCTTATTTTGTATCTGTCTAAACCCAGGGAATCAATGGCATGATGCTGATTCTAAAATAAGACGGTATTATGGGGATAACATGTGCATAAGCACTTGTGTGCGAGATCACTGAAGATTGATGATAAATGAAATCCATCAACGCCTTTGGGCTTTGAGTTGACATCGTAATGATGATTTTGATTTAATTTAAGGATAGTTTAATGATCAGCACAAGGAGTCAACAATGTCATCAACCAACTATTGTGGGCTTTTAGTCGCGATAATAGCACTTAATATCCCAATCGAGGCAAGAAAAAATAAAATAACTTGGCAACAAGGTGTCGATGCTGTGAGCGCTAAATGTCAAGAAGTAGAGGAAAGTGCAGCCAAAAACCTTGAGAAAGCAACAAAAGAGCTCGTCAGTCAGATGGAAAACATGCAGGCCCGACTCAACAAAGAGATCGAGAGTATTGCAGCACAGGTGCAAGACATACAGGATCATTTGAACGCGCTTGAGGAAAAAAAGATCGAAAAAAACAGCA
>MDTC01153902.1_pt1 | contig 31188 bp, 25 predicted proteins | sample 811181 | NCBI WGS metagenome assembly MDTC01 (sample SAMN05326644, study PRJNA326480) | marine metagenome | isolation source: seawater | place: Pacific Ocean: North | collected 2011
AGAGAAGACATAGAAATTTTCTTGGGCTAAAACTGAAAGGTCCAATAAAGAAAGAGGAATTGGAGCGTTTGTATAAAGAACGACTTTCTCATTACTCCGATAATAAGATGGCGGAAATGTCATCCTCCAAACGAAAAGCGTCTTTGGAGAAAAAGGAAAAAACAGAACAGGCTTATAAATTCTTACGCGAAAGATTAACCAAGGATACTTGACGAATTATAATTCCTGAATTCAATAAATTCACATGGCTGGACATAGTAAATGGGCAACAACCAAGCGACACAAAGCAGCTGTTGATGCGAAGCGTGGCAAGATATTTAGCGTTATTAGTAAAGAGATTTCCCTGGCCACTCGCGACGGTGGTAAAGATCCAGAGTTCAACCCAAGGCTAAGAACCTTGATCACCAAAGCGAAGCAGTCGAATATGCCTGCGGATAATATTGATCGTGCTATCAAAAAAGGTGCTGGAGAATTGGGTGGAGTGACAATTGAGGAACTTTTGTATGAGGGATATGCACCAGGCGGTGTTGGCCTAATTGTTGAAGTTACTACCGACAACAAAAATAGGTCTGCCTCTGAAGTCCGAAGTACTTTTTCAAAAGGAGGAGGAAACCTGGCTGGTGCGGGGGCACTTGCATTTAATTTCAAAAGAAAAGGACAGTTTCTTATTGCGAAGGATAAAATGGAAGAAGATGCGATTACTGAATTGGCTTTGGAAAATGACGCTGAGGATATCATTACTGAAAGTGATCACTATGAAATTGTTTGCGAGACTGCTCAATATGATACACTTGCTGATGCCTTGAATGAGGCAGGAGTTGAGGCAGATTCATCCGAGCTAGCCTACTTGCCTAATAATGTTGTACAGATTAGTGACGAAGATTCTGCCAAGAAGGTTCTTAAATTAGTTGAATCTCTTGAAGAGTTGGAAGATGTAAAGGCAGTTCATGGAAACTATGACATGGATGAATCTTTGCTCGAAGCAATTTCTGGGTAATATTCAAAATTGGGGGAAATAATAATCATACCCTCAAAAAAATGATTGAAGCAAAAAACGAATATTTAGATTCTTCAAGGCATGTAGGTCTAGTGAAAGAAAAATTTTTCACTTTCCCGGAACAGTTTGCACTAAAAGGAGGTCATATAAATGGGTTTACCCTTGCTTATGAAACCTACGGTGACCTGAATTCTCAGGGAGACAACGCAATCCTTATCTGTCATGCATTGACTGGTGACCACCATGTTGCAGGGGTGTATTCAGAAAGTGATACAAAGCCGGGATGGTGGAATCATGTAGTGGGACCTGATAAGCCTATAGATACAAATAAATTTTTCGTGATATGCTCAAACTGTCTGGGGGCATGCAGAGGTTCAACCGGACCTTCAACAATGTCATCCGAAGATGTGCTATATGGTGCGAATTTTCCTGACTTGAGTATAGGAGATATGGTTCGTGCCCAAAAATTACTCCTTGAACATCTTAGCGTCTTCAACCTTTTTGCAGTAGTCGGAGGAAGCATGGGAGGTATGCAGGCTTTGCAGTGGATTTTTGAATACCCGGATTTTTCTAAGAAAGCGATTATTATTGCAGCCACTGCCCAGCATTCAGTCCAAACGATTGCCTTCAATGAGGCAGGCAGGCGTTCAGTTACCGGAGATCCTGACTGGAAGGAAGGAAATTATGGTAAAGGCAAGGGTCCAAGTAATGGCCTAACAGTTGCCAGAATGATGGCTCATATCACCTATCTTTCTGACCAAGGAATGGAGGATAAGTTTGGCGGTGAAAAAAGATTGGATGTTGAAAGTGATTTTGAATTTAGCGTACAGAGATACCTCGATTACCAAGGTAATAAATTTATTAAACGTTTTGATGCAAATTCTTACCTTAAATTAACCGAAGCACTGGACCGTTTTGATTTGGTTGGAGAAAAAGGTCTTGCTGAAAATTTAAGAAACGTGGCAGCCAATACTCTGGTAATTTCCTTCTCGAGTGATTGGCTGTACACACCTGAACAAAATAAAAGAATAGCAACGGCATTGCACTCTCAGGGAAAACCAGCTTCTTACATTCAAATTGATGACATGCATGGGCACGATTCTTTTTTGATAGATTCGGTTCCCTTCCTAAAGGCGGTTAGGTTTTTTCTTCAAGGAACCAATACAGAAGAAGCCGAGAGATCGGATTTAGATGGTTTCAGGAAACTCAAAAATCGATATGAAGTAAAAAAAGAAGCCGATTTTAAAGTCATTGATAATTGGGTCGAGGATGGCTCCAAAGTTTTGGATCTTGGATGTGGTAGAGGATTATTGTTGGAGCACCTTCGTGAAACAAAAGGAGTCAGCGGTTTAGGATTTGATTTGGATCTGGAAAAGGCAATATCTTGCATTTCCAGAGGAGTTGCCGTGAATCAGGAAGATATTCGAACAGGGTTGCAACATTTTGAAGATGATTCATTTGATTGGGTTATTTTTTCCAGAATGGTGGAAGAACTTCCAGAACCGGGTTTAGTATTAAAAGAGGCTCTTCGGGTTGGAAAAAGAGTCGCAGTAAGTTTTGTAAATCACGGGTACTGGAAGAATCGAATTAATTTTATATTTAAGGGAAAAAGGGTGCACAATGAAGTTTATCCTCATCAGTGGGAGAGTAGTCACTTGAGTAACCATTTTTCGATCGGTGAGTTCGAAGAATTTTGTTATAACCTGAATGACAAATCCTCGGGCTATTCAGCAAGAATTGGCAGAAAGGTTTTTCACTTGGGAGACTGGATAGGACAGTGTAACTGGTTGCCGAATCTACGTGCGGGTTTGGCGATCTATGAAATCTTAAAAGAAAAGGTATGATTTACATTTTGCCTCGATTCCATCGATAAGCAGAACCATACCCCCACCCCAGTCCAACAATTAAGCCTCCTGCATGTGCCCAATTGGCTACACTTCCGGCAATATCCGTAAAACAAATCACAAAAAATCCAAACATGATCATGGCAATTGTAGGATCCATTTGGAAACCGTCTCCCGGGTCCAATTTCGATTTGATCCATACATATCCAAATAACCCATAAACTACCCCAGACATTCCTCCAAAATTGGGGCCTGATATTAGAAATTGCGAAAAGTTGGAGCAAATTGCCAAAATAGCCACAAAGGTGACAAAAAACTTCCACCCCTTTTTAGATTCAATTTGATTACCCAGTTCATGCAGCCAGTACATATTAAATAAAATATGTAAGAAATTAAAATGGAGGAATATGGGCGTGATTACCCTCCATACTTCTCCTGACGAAAATTCGGAAAGCTGTCCACCCATAGTTTCGGACATAAATAATTTACCTACCATTTGGGTATTCTTTCCCATTCCCGATAGAAGAAAAACTCCTACACAGGTAATGATGAGGGATAGAGTAACAACACCAGGACCATGACGCGTTTTTTTCCATCGATCCCTAAGGTTTAATTCCTTAAATCTCGTTTTGTTTAAACTTGAAACTTTCGGTATCGATTTAGGGGAACCCGAACTCAGAAAAATTGGATCATCTGGGTTTTCTGAGAATTGCTTTTCCTTTTGTATAGCAAGGTCAATCTTGTCCTCATCTGCTACCCATATAGTCCAAGTGCCGAGCGAATCATCTTCTTCCAAGGAAGAATCTATTTCTTGATGTTTGAGGTATTCCCAAAACCGTAATGCAAGTTTTTCTTGTTTAAATTGTCCGACTTGGCGCATCCTTTGAAAATAATACTTAACTTTGCAATAGCGAGAAAATGCTGAAGAAAATTGAATTGAGTCCTTCTATCCCTGATCCCATCCATTTTTGGAAGTTGGGAATATTTATCAATATTATGAGTATAAAGAACCCATACTTAGAAAATTTTAAGAAAGTTTCATCTTTCATATTTACCAAATTTTTTAGGATATGAGATCCGTCCAATGGGGGAACGGGAAGAAGATTGAACAGAAAGAGCACCGCATTAAGGGAAACTATTTGATATAATAGTAATAATGCAGATTCTCCTAATGGAACGATTCGATGAAGTAATCCAAAGCTTAATGAACAAATAAAAGCAATAATAAGATTGGAGAGAGGACCGGCAAGCGTGATCAGGATATCATCCCGTTTCTTGGTTTCTCGATTTGGCAACGATATTTGTACTGGTTTTCCCCAGCCAATAATTGCAAAGCCTGGACTTGCAAAGATCATGATAAATGGGATAAGCAGGGTGCCTATAGGGTCAATGTGAGAACGTGGATCTAAAGTTACCCTGCCCTGTTGCCTGGGTAGAGGATCACCAAGTTTATCAGCTACCCATGCATGAGCCCATTCATGTATTGAAATGGATGATAACAGTAGAATGAATAATATTACTTTTTCTTCTTCCAAGTCTTTAAATGAAAATCAGTCCGATTGTACATTGCCAACGACTGATAGTTTTACATCCCCTTCTTGATCATGATAAGCTCTAATCTGATCGATTTTTAATTCATTAATTAGATTTTCTTCACGAAGTTGACTCGTAATCCTTTGTAAATCTTTAAGGCGCGGGTCAGTATTTAATCGGTGAATCAAGCCTGTTTTTTTCTCCTTTTTTAATTTTATAGGTTTGATTTTAAAGTTTTTTTCCATGGAGGAAGTTAATTTTCTTTTAGCATTAGATAAGGATTTTGTGGAGACTTTATCTAAGTGAGATTTGGCAAGGGATTTGTTTCCAAGTTCGATGTGCAAACGGGCAATGCAAAGATTCAAATAATCAATCTCGGATTTAGAAAGATCATTGAAGTCAAGAGCTATAGATTCCCAAACTTCTAGTGCTTTTGTTTTGTTCGAATCAGCACTATCAAAAAAACTTTGTGCGTACCTCAAGCGATATTCAAATGAAGAAGGTTTTTTCTGATAAGCCTTTTCAAAACATTCGTGAGAAAAATTTGCTACGGATTTATTCTTTAGAAGTCCGTGTGCTTGTAGCTGATCTTTAAATAAAAATAGAAAATTGCCTAAATGATAGTGGTAGTCCGGCAACAAAGGCTCAATTTTAGTAGCTGCAATAAAAAAAGGTAATGCATCCAGCGGTCTGCCCTTTTCCACAAGATAATTTGCTATCTGCTGCTTAACGACGGCTAGTTTGGGGTTCACAGAGTCAGCCTGTAGGAAAATCCCTAAAGCATGGTCATGCTGGTCGACTTTTCTGAGAAATTTGCCAAAAAGAAGAAGAGCTGGAATATCATTTGGATTTTCGCTCAGATAAGATTCGTATTTAATAACCAAATCCTGAGCTTTTCTTGTTAATTCATTTTTAGAAAGGGGTGTACTGTCTTTTGAAAATAATTCCTCCTGCAGATTTAAAATTCTAATCATTTTCTGATCTGCCATCGTCAGTGTGCCCTGACTTGAGAGCAATGAAAAGGGGAGGATCATATTTATTACAAACATGATCGAAATTTTGAGTAAAAGTTTAAAGGGCATCTATATTGCATGATCTTTGAAACGAGTTTTTTTTCAAGCTTGTAAGCTTATGATATAAGTAAGAAAAGCACTTAATGAAAATATTTGTAGCCATCTTTATTTGTGGATTCTTAAGTTTATCTGGGTTTACAGAGGAAAAATGGACACCCAGCATGGATTATGCTGAAGTAATTAAAAGAGCAAAATCAGGGTCTCATTACTATCAAGGCCTTTTGGGAATTTATCTTCGCTCAGGAGAAGCAGGAAGTGGGGTAAACTTAAATCTTTCGAGGCAATGGTCAGAGCTTGCATCGAAGAACAATCATCCATTTGGAACATATAATTTAGCCAACTTATCAATGCTGAAAGGTGACTTTGAAAAAGCTACTCAATATTACCAAGACGCCGCACTTCTTCTTCAAAGACAGGCATCAAGCGGAGATCCTATCGCAATGTATTGTATGGGAGAAATAGATTTTCAAGTAATTCCGACAAATATTCCAAGGGCATTGGAGTGGTTCAGGAAATCTGCAGAGTTAAATTACCCTCAGGCACAGGCAACCCTTGGTGCCTTATATCTGAAGGGATTACCGGGACTTTTACCTAAAAACACAAAACTGGGTATAGAAATGTTGGCCAAGTCAGTTCGTGCAAAGTCACTAACCGCTAGATTTAATTTAGGTATGGCATATTTACACGGGGATGGAGTTCCAAAAAGTGCGTTAAAGGCAATTCAATGGCTAAAAGTGGCAGAGGGGCAAAATTTTGCAGAGGCACAGTACACATTGGGAATTCTTTTGCTTGAAGGGGAGGAAGGTGTGAAAAAAAATACCATAGAAGGCTTGCAGTATTTGAAAAAAGCCTCGAGACAAAATCATCAACTCGCAATTCGATACCTCGAAAAGCGTGAGGGGAAAGCAAGTAATATAGCTGTGAGACATAAGCCTTCTGTTCCTGTCTCCAATGACGAAGATATGCTTTCTCTGGCAAAAAAACTTTACACGGGAGTTGGCTCAGATCGTGATTACGAACAGGCTTATTCAATATTCCTACCGCTTGCTCAAGGTGGCAATGCCGAAGCGGCAAGGTATGTCGGTATAATGAAATTTGCCGGAAGAGGTTCTGAAAAAAGCATTAAGGAGGCAAGGCAATGGCTTTCTGTAGCAGCCCAAAAGGGAGATGAACCTGCGATGCAAATGTTGGAAAAGTATCGATCGTTGCTTCAGTGATTTATAATGATAAATAAGGGAGCTAGGAGTTTATTTCAATTTAGTTAAGTCCTGTAATTTTAATTGTGGAATTTTTAAAAAAACTTCCAATCAGTTTACATTTTGAAAAAATTAGAGAGTTTTGGGATGAGGAACTTAACTTTGCAATAAAATCACCAACTGGATCTGGAAAATCTTTGGGCCTCCCACTATTTTTTTGGAAACAAAAATTGGTTGCAGGTAAAATACTTGTTGTGCAACCGAGAAGAATTGCAGCTAAAAGTTTGGCTAGAATAGCATGTAAGTTTTGTAAATGTGAGCTAGGTGAAGAAATAGGCTACCGTGTTAGATTCGACAGCCGGGTTTCGGCAAAGACCAAAATTATTTATCTTACTGATGGAATGATATTTCGGTTTTTACAAAATCCTGCAAAGCTCAAGGAAATAGATTTAATTATCTTTGATGAGTTTCATGAAAGGAGTTTGTTTATGGATGCCTCTTTAGCTTTGGCTAAATCCTACCACGATTGCGGTAAAATTAACTCTAGAATCGTCGTTACTTCTGCAACTCTTGAACTAGAAAAAATAAGTAACTTTTTAGGGGCTAAGTTTGGGATGGAAGTAAATACAAAAAGCTTTCCTGTAGAAATCCACCATAAAGCAATAAATTCAAAACAAACCTTACCTGCCCAGATTTGTGACAATCTAAAAGTACTTCTCTCCCGCCATGAAGGGGATGTCCTTATTTTCATGGATGGGGCAGCTCAAATTAAGAGAACCATTCGTGAAATCGAAAATCGTATTGGAAATAAAAGTTTAGAAATTTTGGCTCTTTTCGGAGAAATGTCTCATGAAGCTCAAGATTACGCCTTATCTCCATCCCAAAAGAGAAAAATAATTGTAAGCACTAATCTTGCTGAAACGTCTCTTACCATAGATGGAATAAAAATAGTTATCGATACGGGGATTGCGAAAAAAAATCGATTTGATCCATACCGAAAAGTTAATGTTTTGCTCCCGGAGCCTATAAGTAAGAGTTCTGCTTCCCAGAGAGCGGGTCGGGCAGGCCGTTTATCTGCAGGATTTTGCTTACGTATGTGGTCCGAGAATGAACATGCTAATAGAAAAGAATTTGAAGAAGCCGAGGTGCACAGGCTTGATTTAAGTGAAATTTATTTAAATTTAGCTTCCACGGATAGTAATCCTCATGAAATGAATTGGTATGAACCTCCTGTTGAGCTTAGGCTTAAGGAGGCTGAAAATTTTCTTATTTCCATCGGGGCATTGAATTCTGAAGGTGCACTCGTTCCGATTGGTTATCAGTTGGCACAAATACCTGTTCATCCCAGAATTGGATTTGCTTTACTCCTAGCAAAAGAGAAAAATTGTCTAACAGGCTTTTCCTTAATTTGTGCTCTTATGGATTTTAAAAATCCAATTGATTTTGGCAAAAGAACTGATTTTGCTGAAGGAAAAGAGATCCCTATCTCAGACTTACTTCTTTTCCTTAAGGCCTATCAAAAAGGAAGCGAAAATCATTTCAGTGGTTCTACTTGTAAACCTCTTGGGATTCATGGTTTGAGATTGAAAGAGATTGAAAATACTGCTCGTTTATTTTGTGATTCTCTTGGGGAACAGTTTTCGTTCCGGCATATTTCATACGAAGATGTAGTAGAAATTCTGCTTAAAGTTTACCCAGAAAGACTTGCTTATTTAGAGAATAAAGGAACCAATTCTTACAGAGATTCAAGTGGCCTTAGTTTGCAGTTGTTTAAAGAAAGTGTCGTAAGGGGTTCTCAATGGGTATTACCATTACGAGTTCTTGAAAAAAAGAAACAGGGAAGAATCGTTCTGGAAATGGATGAAGTTACTGCGATAAAAGAACCGGAAATAAGGAAATTTCTTCATGACAGGATTATTAGCAAAGAGGATGCCTATTTAGATATAAGCACTCATCAGGTTTTTGTAAGAACAGTTGAAATGCTGGGTGAAGTGGTTGTATCCAAAAAAGAGTCGGTCGAGGTTAATGAAAGTCAACGCATAGAAGCATATGCAAATGCCATTCTTGACGGAACACTTGGCCTAAAAAAGTGGGATCAAGTTGTCGAGGACTTTCTTTCGAGAGTAAATTTCTTGGCGGCTTTCTCATCTGATTTTGAGATTGCCCCTTTTGACGAAGATGTACGGAGATTAATTGTTAAGGAAATTTGTTCATCCAAATCGAAATGGAAAGAAATTCGAAACGCCAATGTTTTGGAATTCGTTCATTCGTATTATGGTAAAGAAAAACTGATGTTTATTGAGCAGGCAGCACCCGCAAAATACTTACTTGAGGGATGGAGTAAACCGATTCCGCTAAGATACGAGAATACAAAAGTATTCCTTCAGGCCCCTATCCAGAAATTATATGACATAAAGATACAGCCTTCGGTTGTTTTCGAAAAATGTCTTGTTTTAATTGAACTATTGGCACCTAACGGAAGAGTGATTCAATGCACGGACGATATTTTGGGTTTTTGGGATAGATCCTACCCTTCCATTAAAAAAGAATTGGCAGGTAGATACCCTAAGCATGAATGGCGGTAAATTATTTTTGTCTTACCTTATCCATTGTAGAACCGTTTTGGCAGAACTATTTTTCGGAAAAGGTTTAAGCACCAATGACCTGAGGGGAAAATTTGGGGAAAAGCTTGCAAAAAGATTTTTAAGAAAAAAGGGATACTCTTTCTTGGAAAAAAACTGGCGGTGCCAAAAAAATCGGTGCCTGGAAATTGATTTAATTTTTAAAGATGGGGAAATCCTTGTTTTTGTAGAAGTAAGGGCACGATCTTCGAAAAGTCTCGTGAGCGGGTACGATTCAATAAATCGTAAAAAACTGAATAGTCTAAAGCGGGCTTTTAATTCATACCTCAGAGTAAACTCAGAGCAGTTTCCGAATTATAGATTTGATATCGTTGAAATTGATTTACCTTCAAAAAAAAATCTCAAACCATCTATTTATCATCATGAAAACATTGCCATTTTCTAGGCAATCATCATGAAAGGTATGTACATGAAATTACCATTACTTTCCAAATGCGTTGATCAAAAACTTGCATAATGACTAATCCGGTCCCAACAATACTTGTCATTTTTGGAGCTTCTGGAGATCTCACAGCAAGAAAGCTTGCACCAGCAATTTTCAATCTTTCTAAAGATAATCTTTTGCCCCAAAATTGTTTTTTAATTGGAGTGGGAAGAACTCCAATGGAGGACAAAGCTTTTCTTGATTACTTAAAAGACTCTTTGGAAAAACATTCAAGGCGAGCCATTGAGAAGGAAGAATGGCAAAAACTTGAGTCAAAAATCTTCTTTCACACCGGAGCGTATGACGATCTTGAAAGTTTTACTACCCTTGAAGAAAAGATCCTGGGTCTGGAAAAAGACCTCGGTATGGAATCTCAATGCCTTTTCTACATTTCAACACCACCAACTGTTTTTGAGCCTATTTTAGATAATTTAGGTGAAAGTGGATTGGCTAAAAGAAACCACGGTACCCAATTTGCCTCCAAAGTGATTATTGAGAAACCTTTTGGAAAAGATCTCGAAAGTGCCAAAAAGCTAAATCATATAATTAATCAGCGATTTGATGAGTCTCAGGTATTCAGAATTGATCACTACCTTGGAAAAGAAACGGTGCAAAGTTTACTTGTACAGAGATTTTCAAACTCTATTTTTGAGCCAATATGGAATCGAAATTATGTATCCTGCGTTCAGATTACAGTTTCGGAGGAATTGGGTGTAGGTACAAGAGGAGGATATTATGATAAAAGTGGTGCATTACGAGATATGGTACAAAACCATGTTATGCAATTATTGGCTTTAACCGCCATGGAACCCCCTTCATCTTTAGATCCGGAAGCCATCCGTGACGAAAAAGTGAAAGCACTTAAGGCGATAAAACCCATTGATTGTAAAGGAGAAATCGATGAGGTAGTTCGTGGAGTTTATGGTGAAGGATTGATTGATGGGGAAAAGGCTATCGGCTATTTGAGCGAAGAGGGAATACCCTCTACTTCTTTTACTGAGACATATGCTGCCCTATGCTTGAATATTGAGAATTGGCGGTGGAAAGGAGTGCCATTTTATTTAAGATCAGGTAAAAGGCTGGCAAAGAAAGCAAGTGAGATAGCGGTACAATTTAAAAGACCACCAGGAATTCTTTTTGGGCAGGATAATAGGTTTTCATTGGCTCCAAACCTCTTGGTAATAAGGATTCAGCCTAATGAAGGGATTACTCTTTATTTGAATTCAAAAACTCCCGGACTTGAAACTAAACTCGAACCAATCAATTTGTCATTTGGCTACGAGACAACCTTTGGCTCAAACACCCCAGAGGCTTATGAGAGACTAATCCTGGATGCTTTAAACGGTGATGGGACTTTATTTATTAGAGGAGATGAAGCCGAAATTTCCTGGAAACTACTAAGCCCTATCCTGGATGAATGGACCAACAAAGAAACCGTTGGGCTGGAAACCTATTCTTCTGGAACTTGGGGACCGTTAGCAGCAGATAAAATGCTCTTAGCCAGAGGTCATGAATGGATCACAGGTAAACATTACAAATAAAATGAAAAAAATATTATTTATTATATTTTGGCTTGGAGCATCTATGGGATGCGAAGCTAATAAGACCGAAAAATCTTTATCTTCTAACTATCAAAATAATAAAAAAACAATGAATGAATCGGAAATTGCAATTTTAGGGGGAGGGTGTTTTTGGTGCACTGAAGCTGTTTTTGAAAAAGTTGAAGGAGTGAAGGGTGTTGTTTCCGGATACGCAGGAGGCAAAACACCTAATCCGACTTATGAGGAAATTTGTACCGGATTATCCGGACATGCAGAAGTTATCAAAATTACCTATGATCCTGAGATTACAAACTATGAGAAGTTATTGAATATATTTGGTGAAGCTCATGACCCCACCACTTTGAATCGCCAGGGTGCAGATGTTGGCACTCAATATCGTTCAACAATAATGTTCTTGAATAAATTTCAGGAAGAATCGGCGAAGAAATGGAAAAGCAAACTCAACAAGAAACTCGTTGATCCAGTAGTGACCGAAATTGTCCCGGCTCCCACTTTTTACGAAGCGGAGGCATACCATCAGAATTATTATGAACTAAACCCCAATAAGGGTTATTGTAATTTTGTCATAAAGCCCAAGCTCAAAAAATTAAATTTAGAGTAGGTTGAATAAAGGAATTTATTATTTGAAATTTGCATTGTAATATAATGAAAGCCCTTTCGAGTCGGGTAACAACTGAACTAGTTCAATGTTTGTCTTTTTGCAGATTCTTTATTCTTTAGCTTAAAAATATGTGATAATTGACATTTAAATTTTAGGATCACTATTGCATTTAAAGGTAATAATGTTTAAATGTCATAAAATGGATTCTAATAAAAGCAGTAACTTTTCTCGCTGGTTAAGCAATTGTGATTTTGACCCTTTTCAGTTGTGTAAACCTTTTGAAAATATCCCAGGAGTGTCTTTTTTCATAAAAGACGCCGAATCAAGATTGCTCTACATGAATAAAAAGTTTTTACCCCGTATAGGGCTTGATTCAAATGAGGAGTTGTTTGGTAAAACTGATTTTGATCTTTTTCCTCCCCGATTGGCAGAACATTTTAGAAGAGACGATCAAGTTGTTATGCAAACTAAGGAACCAATGTTGAATATACTAGAGTTGGTTTTTAATGGTCAGGGTTTACCGGATTGGTTTTTAACGAATAAATATCCATTGTTATGCAATAAAGGAAATGTGTTGGGAGTCTTCGGGTCAGTACGACCTTATGCTGATAAGAATAATTCATCCAGTATCGGAGAATTAAAGTGGGAGAGAGATGATGAGATTGGGCGTGCAGTAAATTACATCAGGAAAAACTTCAGAAAAAATATAGCAATTTCCGATCTCGTTAAAGTTTCAGGCCTAAATCATCGTAAGTTGCACAGGGGATTTATTGAACTTTTTGCAGTCGCACCCATGCAATTTATTACAAGAACACGAATTGAATCTGCATGTGATGATCTGCTGGTAACCCAAAAGAAATTAACCGAAATAGCACAAGATAATGGATTTTATGATCAAAGTTCTTTCACTCAGCATTTTAGAAAGATGATGAAGATTACTCCTTTAAAATATCGGAACCAAAAGGGCTACGCTTGAATTTTATAGACCTTTGGCAAAAATCTTTATTCGTCTGACATAAACCTCTGAATTTTTTTCAACTAAATCCCACCAGAATTCATCTTCATCCATATCCTCTGGTGCAGGTACAAGACCATCCTCAAATGCTGCTAGGGAGTTGGAACCTTCGGTAGTCATAATCCTAACCATTACATCTATTACATCAGGAAAGGCATTAAGGAGTTTATTTTGTGGGTCCTTGTAATAGTTTGGGTTTGAAGATGCCTTGTAGCTGAAGGTGCTACCGGTTTCGTTTAGATCCGGATATACCTGATATAAATAACTTGTTCCCTGTGGTTTTTCACGCAGAACATAAGCTCTAATGCCAAAATCAACTATATTACTAGCAAGCGAAAAGTCAGTTGAGCTAGATCCACTCTTTCTAAATAAAGGGTTTTGAATATTACCGGGTTCCCTAGCTTCCATCCCACCCGCTAAGGTATAGTTCCCTTCATCTGGATCTAAATGGTAGCCAGCAAGAAGAGTATTTTTATTGCTTACATCTGAACGAAATAGCTGATATCTAGGAGTTGAGCTATCAGAACCAGTCAGTCCATGCCGGACGATTTGGTACGCTATTGCTCTGGCACCCCCGGTATTTTCTGCATTTGGATCCACTTCTGGTGCTCCTGTAAAAAAGCGGAGCCATACTCCAGCGAACCCAAAGCGAGATTCTCTGAGCAAGCCTTGCTTATTAGCTTCCATATTGGGAGTTACCAGATCGCTGGGCCAATGGGTGTGTAAAATCCGCAGGGATTTTTCTGTTGGTTTGGGCACTTCAGCTTCTTTCCATTCCCCACTATTATCACTGTTATCTAATATATCAGCGGCCAACCATACATATCCATCGTTTCGAAAAATAGCGCATTGTAAATCTTCCTGAATCCGATCAAGCACAAACTGGGCAACCTGATTTGTTTCTAAATTTCCCGATGCCTGGTTCTGCGTCTGCATAACTTGGGAAGTGATATTAAAAAGCATTCCTGCAAGTAATGCGGTTACGGAGACCGCTACCAGCAGTTCAAGCACTGTAAATGCTTTTAAGCGCGTTTTGCTGGATGGTGGTATATCGATCACTGCATTATTCTTATAAATTTTTTAGATATTCAAAGTCTAGTAAAATAAGGGATCAGCCATAATATCTCCCATACGTGCGTATGATTCATAGCCCTGTTTCGTCATTTTCAATAAATCTTCGTCAAGTTGTATTTTTTTCTGCTGGAAGAGAGTTATCACGGAAGAGCCTCCAAAGGAAAAATAACCCAATTCATCGCCAACTTTATGAAGAATATTTGGTTCTGCCGTTACTCGTGCAGTTCCAACGCAGGTGGCACCAATAAGAAAAACCGCGACCTTTCCCAATTCAGGATTTTCCACATAAGAAAGATATCTCTTGTTTTCCCAAAAAATGGATAAGTTTTTCCTCAGTGCGATTGGATTTACTGATAAAAGGTTACCGTTGATTAATCTATGTTTTCTCAAGATACCTTTTACTGGAAAATGAAATCTATGATAATCAGTCGGGCATAAGCGACTTAAGATTAGAGTTCCTCCGAAATAGGATTCCGCTTCTTTTTTCGAACCAAAAAGTTTGGTCAAATTAAACTTTTGGCCTTTTACAAAAACCTTATCAGCAGTTGTGATATTTTCATATCCGAAGTGTCGACCATCGGCAGGAAAAATAATTGCGTTTTCGTTTTTTGGTATCGGTCTACTGGTTGGTTTGAGTTTTCTTGCAAAAAAATCATTGAAACTACGATACTCCGATATTTCATCTCTAAATTCGGAAGGATCCAATCCATATTTCTCCACAAACGGTTGAATTTTTTTGGCACTAGATTTGGCGTTCATTCGCCATCCGTACCATTTGGAGAACCAAGGCCTTTTAACTATTGTCCATAAAAAAGCTTTGCCCAATGGATTGTTGTAGGCGAAATCCAGCCATTTTTCGCCATAAACATGCTCAGTTTCGAGCCTATGGGATTTTCTGTTGTGGATTAAAATATCAGGTTCCACATCAAACCTGCCGGATTTCTCAAAATCTTAGTTACGCCTTTTGGATTTTCCCAGCTTTTATAGCTTTGACGGAAACCCAGATGCGTTTTACTTGCCCGCTAGGTAATTTTACACGAACCCTTTGGAGGTTAGGTCGGAAAACACGCTTATTGTTTTTGACCAACTGTAAGCCAATACCTCCAGCTTTTTTGCTTACTCCTTTGTGAATGATTCTGCCACCGGTTACGGGGCGTTTACCTGTGATTGCACATATTTTAGACATGATATAAAAGGGTAAAAAGAAATAAATAGGGATTATGTCTTTATTGATCAAGATCGAAATGTGGATCCTTCAATTCAATTGTTTGGGGAGATTGTTTGTCACCGATTATAAAATAAGCGGTATTATTCGAGCCTTTCACTAATTTTTTAAAGGTCTTATCGGGACCGAGGGAAATAGCACTTGTGGCATATGCATCAGCGATCATTCCACTCCTTGCAATGAAAGTAACTTGCATTTGATTTTCCATGCCTAAGCCTGTTTTGGAATCCAGAATATGAGAGTATCGTTTTCCCTCGAATTCAACAAATTGTTCGAGGTCTCCGGAAGTAGCCACTGAGCAATTCGATAAATTCAACTGGGGTAGATGCGTGTTATTACTGCTACCAATCTTAACAACCCAACCATTTCTTCCAGTAGGTGGATCTCCTAAAGTTAAATCACCACCAGCATCAATAAGACACCTAGCTATACCTAATTTGTTTAATATAACCATCATCCGGTCAGCAGCAAATCCCTTGGCCACCCCACCCAGGTCTAAAATAACACCCTGTTTTTCAATTCTTGCTTTTTTATCCCCTGTAAGACTCAGGTGTTCGTAGCCTGTAAGATCAAGGGCTCGCATAAGTTGATCAGTTGATGGAAGTTTTTTTCTAAATCTGGCAACTCTCCATGTTCTTGATAGGTGACCAAGAGTGGGGTCGAAAGCACCATCAGTTTTTTGGGCTAGTTGTAAGCTGAATTGTAAGACCTCAAATAATTCTTGAGAAATTTTCACAGCTTTTTGTTTATGAGAAGAGTCTGAAAGTTTGGAGATTTCACTTTCAGCTAAATAATCGCTAAAAATTTGATTCAATCTTTGGCACTCATTAAAAGCGCTTTCTGCTCCTCTTTTGCGGATAGACGCGTCTTCATGATCAATCAAAATTTTGAATTTTGTACCCATACATGTGGCTGTAAATTCTTCAATCGTCCAAAGTGAACTCTGAGGCAGCATAATGGCCATTACCATTGTAAAAGCTCTGATTAACTGTGTTATCATATTCTCTTTAATAGCACAGCATCTAATGTAATATCTTGAACAGAACTCATATTTTTGAGAAAGAATATACCCTTATTATTATAAGTATACCATGATAACATCCCAAAAGTTTACTTTAGCATTCTTCTTACTCGCCTCTTTTGGAGGACTCTTTGGCGAAATAGATTTCGTTCGCGATGTCCAACCCATCCTTGAGCATAACTGTGTGAGTTGTCATCGAGAAGGTAACGATAAAGGCGGGGTAAGGCTTGATAATAAAAAGGCTGCATTCGATGGGGAGGATGTAATTATTCCAAAAAATCCCGAAGACAGTTCTCTTTATTGGACAACTACCCTTCCACAAGATGATGAATTGTTTATGCCGCCCATTAAGAACGAGGAAAAAGATTACCCTTTGACCAAAGCAGAAAAGAAAATCCTGTTCGACTGGATAAAAGAGGGAGCGATTTGGCCTGAAGAAATCAAATTGGAGACCAAAAAACGACTTCCTAAAAAGATTGATTTTGTGGAGCATGTACAACCTATTCTCGAGTTAAATTGTGTTGCCTGTCACTACGATGGAAAAGTAAAGGGAGATCTACGCCTCGATTCCTTTGAGCATGCATTTGCCTCTGAGCATATCATTGTTCCGGGAGAACCTCTGGAAAGTGACTTATGGGTACTTTGTACCCTTCCTCAGGATGACGAAATGTTTATGCCTCCGGAGGGTAATGACCCACTTTCCTCCACCGACCTGTTTATGCTCCGTAGATGGATAGAAGAGGGTGCGGATTGGCCTGAGTCAGCCAAACTATCTCCCCAAAAGAAAAGTTTTACATCGCTTGGTATGCTAGCCAAAGATCTATACACGGAATTGGGTTTTTCTGCCGGAAAGTCGCAGGATGAATTTGTTTCGTACAGGCAGGAAATCGAGACTTCCAATATTAATTTTGAAATGCTTCCAATCAAGGGTGGTCGTTTTCAGATGGGTAGTCCATCCACAGACGACAAAAGAGGAGACTCCGAATTACTTTCACACCCTGTAGAAGTTTCAGACTTTTGGATGGGAAAATACGAAGTCACCTGGGATGAATACGAATTATGGATGATCAATCTCGACAAAGACAATCGGGAATATAATAACAAACAACCAGACAAAGCCGATGGCTTGGCGGATGCCGTAACAAAGCCTACTGCCCCTTATGTTGATATGAGCTTTGGAATGGGAAAAAGTGGTTATCCAGCAATTTGCATGACACAGCTGTCTGCTAAGATGTACTGTATGTGGTTGAGTGCAAGAACCGGAGTCTTTTATCGCTTACCTACTGAGGCGGAGTGGGAATTTGCCTGCAAGGCAGGTACTGTTACAGCCTACAGCTTCGGTGACGATGCAAGCGATCTGTCGAATCATTCATGGCATCTTGGAAACAGTCGTTTCCAGTACCAAAGAGTAGGTTCCAAGTCTCCAAATCCATTCGGGCTTTATGATATGCATGGAAATGTTTGGGAGTGGGTACTCGATCAGTTTACTCCCCCCTCGGCTGAGGCATCCTCCGATGTGCGGAAAAATCCACTGGTTGCACCCAATACATTATATCCCAGAGTCGTGAAAGGTGGTTCGTGGGACGATGGTGCAGTCAGTCACCGAAGTGCTGCGAGAATGGGTTCGGAAGAAGCTTGGAAGCAACAGGATCCACAAATACCCAAAAGTGTCTGGTACCATACAGATGCTCTATTTGTAGGGTTTCGAGTTGTTCGCCCTCGCGAAATTCCATCTATCGAGGATGTCGAAAAATTCTGGCCATCAGACGAAGACATCAAAGCAATTCCAAGTCGCTGAATATTTAATTCTTGCGGAAGGTTATTTTTTGGGCTCAATTTAAATGTTGATCCCTAATAATGACTGATCTTCGCGACAAAAACCTTCCTGCTTCTTCAAAACGAAGGGGATTTGCCATAGTCATGGCGTTGTCCTTGCTTAGCATTGTTTTCTTATTGGTTATATCCTTGGTAAATCTGGTGGGGACTGATTTGAGCCTTGCTGATGCCCGTAAGGAAAAGGTTTTGGCCCAGGCACATGCCCGTATCGGGATGATGGTTGCGATAGGGGAAATACAAAAACACTTGGGTCCGGATACACGAGTGAGTACGACTGCCGATATACTCGATGAGCGTATTGAGTCTGGTAGAAAATATGAATCAGGCTACTATACGGAAAATAGCACAACAAGTCTTGGTCAGGCAGTTGCCAGTAACCAAGCCATTGATTTGAATGAAAATAATCAATTGGATACCGTACCTTTTGGCCAGAGATACTGGACGGGTGTCTGGAAGCACCGAGCTCGTCGAAAAGGGGTAACTGACGACCATCGGGCAGCTGCCCCACTTCCTAAAAATTTAGAAACGGGGGCAACTATGACTTCCACCCCAATGTCGGATACTGAATACGATCCCCACCCTGCAGTCGAACTTGCTTGGTTAGTCAGTGGGAATGAAGGATGGACAAAGAAACTGGGCTTTTTATCCGGCCAACTTCTCAGTGAATATGTGGAGATACCGGATGGGATTCCTAGCGATGATCAGCAAAGAGATATACTTGAAGGCGGAATTTATGGCCAAGCCGAAAATGCATGGTTGGATTATCAAACAGCCTTGGAAAATAACCTTGAGGGTTATGAGCACCCTTTGATCGATTTATTGGATCCAGAAGATGAAGATTCAGACACCGTATGGATTTTGCGCCGTCCTCTTTTAGAAGAACCCATTTCCGATGAAGATGATGAATCCGGTCAGTGGCGTTCTAAACTTCGGGGAGAACCTGTAAAGGTAAAGAAGACCGATATCCTTCCAGATGACCCTGATGATCGATTACACACTCACGGATCTTATGCATACTGGGTTGGTGATGAAGGGGTAAAAACCAAATTGAATGTACCTGTACCTGTAAATGACGATTCAATTGGCGTTCAACCTGCAGATGATCTTACATTAGCAAAAAAACCGAACACGAGCTTCCCTGGGTTATCTGTTGGTGGTGGTTCACCTAAAGAGGGAGGCTTTGGCTTAGAGTTTTCCGATAATTCCGCCAGTAGTAAAACGCTAACTTTAGGCTCGGTAACAGAAGAAGGCATCTTAAAGGGTGATACGCAAAATAATCGCAAGAAAGTGGCCGCACACTATCATTCTCTCTCCACTGATTCACATGGCGTGCTGGCTGATGTAAGAACGGGTGGTTTAAAAAGAGACCTCAGTCATGTTTTTGCAAGCGCAAGGGATTGGGATGAAACATTAGAAGATGCCGCTTACAACTGGCTGGATGACTTTCTCGGTTTCATTTACCGCGAGAGAATACATGTCTTGAAGAGCGTGCCTCTCGAACCCAATGCCAAGGCGAATCAATGGAACGACACAGCCGCCACGGAATCAATAAACGACTATAAGGGAATTTTGGCGGGACCACTTTGGCGAACCTTGGGCTCATTCCATAATTTATATCTAAAGTTAACTAATGGTGGTGACAGAATCAATAACCTGCCGGCAGATGCATTACCTCGCTTCTCCGGCGATAATATGGTTATTTTTGACCCCAAAAATGGTCGACCTGAAGCTCGTGGTAGACCTTACTGGACCCAAACGCAGGGGAACCCAATGTTGGCGATCAACACTCGTTTAAATTGGTTCAGGGAATCGAACGCACGACCCGGCCCGAAATCTCACCCGATTCAACCGGTTCTTATGGAGTTTAAATTTTCCCAGGTGCCTACTTTAAGTGGTGGAAATTTGGCCTTGGCAATGTATCCCTCGATAGCCTTGTGGAATCCATACAATGTTGCCATTACAATGAACCAACTCTTTGTGGAAATCCCCATGAAACAATCCACCCTCAATAGCATGAACCCCAAGGAGTATGACCGATGGAGAAAATGGACCATGTGGAAATGGCTGCCCACTACATCCGGTGGAGGGGGTGGTGCTATTCCTAATATACCGGCGGGTTTTCCTTTTGGTCGAATGGGTCCTGTCGGCATTAATGGAACGATGGGTTTGCCCGGTGCATTGGGATTTTCCTCGATTGGCCATCATGGTCGAGCAGAGCCTAGGTTGTCTTATGAAGATTTTTTTAAATATGGAGAGGGTCGCTATGGTTACACCCGCCGTACAAGTCCTCATCAATATGTTATTGATCCAGATCTGAGCGAATACAGGAAAAGGTTTCATTTTCTTTTCTCTAATGATCCTATAGATCCCCGTACAAACCTTCCAAGACGAAAAAAAGAAAGGCATCTTCTCCTTAGTATTCGTTCATTGATTTTGCAACCTGGCGAAAAAGCACACTTTGTGGTGAGTCCCGGGCAAAAATCACAATGGTCTCCTTTACCAGTGGACGGATCTCCCCGGCAGTATTTGCAGGTTCCCCTGATGAAAGGTTTCGATGAACATGCGTTTATCTGTGAAACACCTTTGGCAATTTCTGTGACTGAACCATTAACCGTTCAAAATATTGTTGCGAAGATACATGGGGTCCATCCCAGTCAACTTTCATTTTATAACCCAATCAATGCAAAGATGCTTGATTCCTTTAATTATCCAGAGTCAAAGGGAATTACCATGTATTCGGAGGATCCTACCTCGAGGGAAATTGCAACTAACTTATACGAGGCACTTCCTCCCTCTGAGCGTAAACCAATCTTTAAAATTACCAAATCCTTCGATATCAATGCAGGTTTCGGCCAATGGAGTGCGATGATGAATCCGAGTGTCGCTCTTCAGGAAAGTATATTAGGGCTTGCACCGGATTTTCTTCCTGGTAACGGCATTCGTATTCGGTTTAAGTTGCCTGGTAATGCGGACAGGATTTCACTTGAACAATACAATCTCCGGGCACTGGTGCAGAGCTATCAAGACGGCTTCGGGGATAACTGGAAAATGGAATCATTTGTTGGTTCTAGGTACCAAGGTGAAAACTTTAATTATTTTCGGCGATTAGTTGCCCCCTTGCCGAATTATGTTGTCGTTTCTGACGACCCTGATGAACCAACGCAGATTTTAGGTCCTCATACATCCAGATTTGTAGACTTTTATGAATTCGCTGCCAATGGTCATTTCGATGAGAATATGACCATAGATAAAGCGATTCTTCCGTTGGACCCTCCAAATTTCTCTAATTTGGAAGATGTAATCAAAAACAACATCAATGATCTTTCTCCTTTTTCCGCTCAAATTGTTCCACGCATTACTTTTGCATCGAGTAGCATAGGATACTTTCATGATTTGGATGAAGTGCATGGTGCCGAGATGCAACCAGAAGATAATGCCGTACTTTTTGAAGTTCCATCCTCTCCGATGCTTTCAGTCCTGCAACTCAGGCATGCAAATTTAAACGATTACAGCCATGGCCCCACTTATGTGCTGGGCAATTCCTATGCTACACCCCAAGTAGCTCGTTACAAAACATGGGGCAGGGTAAAAGCAATTTCGTGGGATCCGGAGGGTGGGATCACCTTTGATATTCCTAATAATGAAACTGCATCTCAGCAATGGAAACAAGCCTTTCGGGTTCCAACATCACCGTGGGAATGGTTTATTTCAGAATTTAATTTATATATGCCAAGTCTTGCCCCAGTTCGAAATGTGGATGCACAGAATGAACATCAAAACACAACTTTGGATCATAGTTATTATGCAAATCGTGCATTACTTGATGGATTTCTAATGTCCGGTGTTGGACATGGAGAATGGACACCCAAGACACCTGAACAGCTTGAACAAAAACATGAAACTCTGGAACCTGGACAACGCCTTTACTCTTTCCGAAATCCGCGTTTGCTTACTTATTTGAGAGATAATGATTTGCCCGAAACTTCATATGGGGATTTAAGCGACGATGTGTTGACAACCGATGAAGCTTCCTTCCGATTTCAAACCTTGGCAGCAGATCTTCTAGTGGATGGGGCTTTTAACATCAATTCCACCTCGGTGGATGCATGGATCAGCCATCTTGCTGCCTTGAAAGGTAAGACAGTTCCCGTGACTAACGGAAGCTACCCTTCAACTGTTACCACGGTGCCAAGATTTCTTAATGTTCCGGAACAAAATTCATGGAATAAAATCGCTTCTTTAAGAGATGATGAAGTGGCCTTACTGGCTTACTGCTTGGTTGAACAAATTAAATTGAGGGGCCCATTTTTATCTTTTGCCGACTTTACCAATCGCAGAATAATTGGGACTCCGGTCAATTTAATCCCCCATAGAATTACTGAATGGGGCAACAAAGCCAAAGAAAACAGAGATTCGGTTCTTGGGCTAAGGGGTGCAGTGCAGGCTGCGATCGCAGAAGCAAAGTTAAACAGTTCCATTAGCGGAACTTCATCCCCAGAAAATCCATTCATTCCCACTATTCCAGAGAGAAGGTTCTCCGGATCAAAAATGGTTGCTCAGTATTTTTTACCTCCGAGCCAGATGAATTTTATCAGCTCGGAATTTGGACTGCCTGCCTTTTGTTCTTTTCCACCCAAGGGATCCCGACCTGGTGACCCATTTGCACAATATAAAATACTTTCTCAACCTGAATTTCTTTCTCATACCTATGCAAATTTTGAACCACAGCAGGAGTTGTCCTATGTATCTATGACTTCGGAATTGGGACAGGGAATAACAGAGGTTGATAATTTCTTTGTTGGGGTAGAAAATCAAAATGGAGTGTCAGTACGCACAGCAAATATTAGGTGGGGTGGACAAACTTTTTCATTCAAGGCGGGTTGGGAAGATTATGAGGGATCAGCATCTTTTGGGGAAGCACCAGACAACTTACTTGCGGTTGAGGACGCTTCCACTGCAGCGAATAAACCGGGTTGGCTTATGCAGTCAGATGTTTTAAGTCCGTTGGCCCCGGTTACTTCATCACGTTCAGATACATTTGTAATACGGGTTATGGGAGAAAACAAGGCATTGTCTGAAAGAAAAACCAAAGGGCGTGCATGGATCGAGCTAACTGTGCAAAGGACTCCGGATTATGTAAAACCATATTTAGATGCCCCTCATCACCGGCCTCACGAACCTTTCGAAGATAGAAACTTTAATGGTTATTGGGATAATGATCCTAGTTTTAGGGAGCATTGGTTGGACTTAAATCTCAATGGAATGGACGATCAAGGGCAGCAGACCGAAGATGACGCCCAACCGGATCTTCCCGGTGAGGGGATTTATCCTGATGGACTTGGCTCAGACCTGCCTCTAAATTTAGATCCCGAAGAGGAGCCCCCTGGTACAGTCATCTCAACCATGGGCATTAATCAAAGATTTGGCCGAAAATTTAAAATCATCAAATTTCGTTGGATAAAAGAACAAGACGTCTAAGTAATTAGATTTTATATTTGTTGCAAAAGACGGAATGTTTCAAAACATATTTTGAAATGATAAAATACCCTTGGATAAAAGGTTTACTTTTCTTTTTTGTAGTATCCCAAGCTATTTGGGCACAACAGTCAAAACCTGTTCCTACCGCTATTTTCAGGGCGGTGTTTTGGGATCGTTTTATGAGCAGCGACTTAATTTTCTCTCCATGGGGTAATGAAAAAGAGTCGAATGCTACTCTTTTTACCACACGAGTAGGCTTTAGTAACCCAAGTCGTTCCTTCGCCTATTATGGGCAACCCCCGTTTAAGCTTTTTACCCCAACTCCTACTCAAACTACTGAGGAAACTAATTCATCTACTCCTCAATTAAACCAAGTGGCGGAGTTTTCTTTTAAATCGGAATCGGGCCGTATTCAGCGATATCTTTTAATCCTCTTAAAACAGCAGCAGGGAACAGGTTTAAAAGTTTTCCCTTTATCCATGTCTCAGAATGACTTACCCTTTGGTTCATTTGTATGCTATTCTCAGGTCAAGGAGGCATTGTATCTTGCCTATGGTGATCAAAAGAATGTCTTAAACCCTGGCAAGTCAGTTAAGTTTTCTTATGTGGAGACGGAGGACCTTGATAAATCTAAGCTGAAGATATTTACCCGTAGAAATGCAAAGTATGAAGAGGCGGCAGTTGATTTTCTAAGGCTCAATCGTGAAAAACGGGCGGTAAGCTTTTTATCTTCTTTTAGAAGTAGAATTCGAATCAAAAGATATATATTAAATCGTGAATCAATAGAGTCATCATTAGGATACGGAGCATTACCCGTGGTCAAAGCAATGGATGAGAGTTCAGATGTCAACTCTACAACTATGGATATTAATATAGTTAAATAATGCCTTACGAATTAATAAATTAAAGGCAAAGTATGAGTATTTTATTTAAAGTTATTCAGAAATGATTTCTCGCAAAAAATTTATTTATTCTTTCTCATTGCTAGCAGGAAATAGCGCATTACGAGGGAGAGATTGGAGTGGGAATAATCCGACTAGATACCCAGATTCTGATGTAATTATATTGGATCCTGCATTTGTAAAATACCGATTGGGCAATGCGAGTATACGGAGAATTCATACCAGTCCGGATATGCTTTGGGCGGAAGGTCCTGCATGGAGTTCCGTTGGTAAATACCTAATATGGAGCGATATACCCAATGACCGGCAACTGCGTTGGATTCACGAGACTGGGAATGTTTCTCTTTTTAGAAAACCTGCGGGCAATAGTAATGGAAATACATTTGACCACCGAGGTCGGCAGATTACCTGTGAGCACGGAAAGAGAAGGGTTGTCCGCTATGAGTTGGATGGACGATTAACTATTCTCACAGATTCCTTTGATGGAAGGCAGTATAATGCTCCCAATGATGTCGTGGTACACCCTGATGGTTCAATATGGTTCACAGATCCGGGATATGGCAGTCTGATGAACTATGAAGGCAATCGAGTGGATTCTGGTTCACCTCAACCAATACAAAAGGAAGCAGTTTATCATATAAATAGTCAGAATGGATTGGTTACCAAAGTCACGGATGAAATTTACAAACCGAATGGGTTATGCTTCAGTCCAGACTATAAGAAGCTCTATGTTTCGGATACGGGGGCATCACACTATGATAAAGCAGAAAGAATTATCAAGGTCTGGAATGTCGATGAAAAAGCAAAACTGACCAAGGGTCGTACTTTTGCAAAAATGGAAATGGAGATTGAGGGTAAGCTGATTCGGGGAAGTGCGGATGGAATCAAATGTGATGAGGATGGCAACATATGGTCAAGCGCAGGATGGGGTGGAGCAGGATATGATGGGGTGCACATTTTTGAGCCAAACGAGGGCAAAAGAATAGGCCAAATTCGTTTACCGGAAATTTGTTCGAATTTGTGTTTTGGAGGAATTAAGCGAAACCGTTTGTTTATGACCGCAAGTCAGTCGATTTACTCATTGCATGTAGAGACAAAAGGGGCTCATCCATACTAATTTATTTAAATATCCTTAATTTCTAAATTCAAGTTTTCCGTTCGAATTAAGTTTTCGGTAGTAGCAACCCCTTCGGGTATTACCAGCCGGATCTTTGGTGTGGCAGGCTCCTTTCCCTTTTGGCTTTACCAAATAAAGAATTGAGTTTTGCTCGCAGTTTACACAAACTTCGAGCAGTTCGAGGTAATCACCTGAGGTCTTACCCTTGATCCATAGTTCATTACGGCTTGTGCTCCAGAAGGTTGCCATTTTTTCTTTTTGAGCAGTATCTAAAGCAAGTTGATTGGCATATCCCACTATTAGAACTTCTCCGCTTTCTGCATCTTGGGCGATGGCTGTTATAATATTTTCTCCACAATTGGCAACTTTTTTTAATTTTGCAAAATCAAGATTTAATTCGGATCCTTCTTCTAGTTCGTGATGATTCATGTTTGTTTATGATCGGCTTCTTTTATTTATAAATCTTAAAAAATATTTAAATAAATTATATTGAATTTAGGATTTGATCTACTAGTACTTTCATTTTTGGAAGAATCTGATTAGCCGTTTCGGATACTTCTTCATGGCTTAGTTCATTTGGTGATTTGCCTGCCGCTTGGTTACTAATAAGAGAAAGTGCACAGATTTTCATCTTCAAAGAATTTGCAACGATCGCCTCAGGAACGGTGGACATACCAACTGCGTCCGCACCCATTTTCTTAAATGCACGAATTTCTGCAGGTGTTTCAAAAGAAGGACCGCTTACTGCGAGATAAATTCCTTTTTTTGTCTTTATGTTACATTCCAGTGCTTGAGCTTGTACGAGATTTCGTAATTTTGAATTGTAAATATTGGTTTGATCAGGAAATCGGGGTATATCCGGGTGTATGTTCCTGCCAATGAGTGGGTTGTTTCCCATCATATTTATGTGGTCTTCCAGTAGCATGATATCCCCAACATCAAAATCCTCGTTAATTCCTCCTGCGGCATTGGTCAGAACAAGTTTCTCAATTCCAAGTGCATGATTAAGAAAAATGGGTGCAATCACACTCCCCCACCCTTCTCCTTCATAATAGTGTCTTCTTCCGAGGAAAAGTATTGTAAGACCCTTTTCGGTTTCGCCAATCTTCAGTACACTTTTATGCCCTTTGACCTGTGTATTGGTGAGTGCAGGTATTTCATCGTATGAAATTTCTTGGATAATTTTTAAATCATCCGCAACTTTTGCCCAGCCCGATCCGCATATCATCGCAGATCGGGGAGTTTGATATCCTAAAAGTTTAAGCAAAAAGTCTGCACTCTTTTCAACTTTTTCATTCAAATCCATACTTTATTCATACTCGAGTGTCTTGTTTTCCGATCGAATTTCTAATTGGTTTTTTCCATCTTCAGACATTGTTTGTTCTGTCCAGCCAATCGTTTTTGCCTCTATGTTAAAATTTGCAGAAATTTCTATCACTTTATCTGCATGTTCAGGTTTACAGAATATTTCCAGCCGGTGACCCATGTTATAAACCTGATACATTTCTTCATCGTTTGTATCGGACACACTTTTAATTTCTTGAAAAATCGGTGGCGGATTAAAGAGATTATCTTTGATAAACCTAACCCCTCTACCAAATCTTAAGCATTTCGTTTGTCCGCCCCCAGAGCAATGCACAGCTCCTTTTAAATCCTTGCCGATACTCTGGTATATTTCTTTGAGTAAAGGCACATAGGTTCGCGTTGGACTGAGTAATGCCTGGCCAACTGTAAGGTTCGAATTCTTGAGAGGATCGTTCATTCGGTAAGGACCGCAGTATACATATTCTTGGTCGGTTTTTGGATCATAGGTCTCTGGATAGTTTTGATAATAGTGTTTCGATAGCAATTCATGTCTCGCACTGGTCAGTCCATTGCTGCCGATACCACTATTTTCGGTTTTTTCATAGGAAGACTGCCCATCTGAGGCAAAACCGATAATTGAAAGACCAGGCGTGATATTTGAATTATTGATAATCTGGGATCTGAATGGAATGGCAACAGCACAGGAATCTACAGCTACCGTTCCAGTTATATCGCCAACATCTGCAGTTTCCCCTCCCCCACTTTGTACATCAACTCCTAGATCTCGTAGATTTTGTAAGAAGTCTTCAGTGCCTTCAATCAGTGCAGCAAGGACCTCTCCGGGGAAGTTTCTTGCATTTCTATTAACGGTACTGGATAGAACAACCCGATTCCAGACTCCCACGCAGGCAAGGTCGTCGAGATTCATTACAATACTATCCTGTGCAATTCCGTGGAATACTTTGGGATCGCCATATTCCATGTAAGAAATGTAGGCTAAAATAGATTTCGTGCCGGCTCCATCTGAATGGATTACATTGCATCTTTTCGGGTCACCCGTTAGCAAATCCTCGGTTACCTTACAAAAAGTACCAGGAAAAAGACCTTTATCCATATGATCAACTACATCATGCACCTCTTGCTTGCTTGATGAGACGCCTCTCTTGGCGTACCGTTTATTTGAATCTTGCATTGTGCCTATCTTGATGGATCAAATGAATTTTCCAAAGCAATTTTATCCCCAATTTAAACATGACAGATGGTTTTAAAATTAAATCATATAAAAATTTGAATTCTTTTAGGGAGAATTCAATGGCTTTTTGGGAAAAAAATGAGTCACAGAATAGTTTATTCTGGGAAGTGACCAGGCGATTTCAGGAAGATAGAAAACCCTTATGTTGTGCCAATGTATTCAAAAATGGGGTTATCAGATCGAGTTTTTTGAAGATTGATACGAATTATATTTTATTGTCTACAGGTTCCTTTCATACAGTAAAAAATATTCTAAGGTATTCGGAGAAGAAAAAGTGGAAAATCAAGGGTGTTTTAGGTTCGAAGATAGATGCAGAAATCTTTGAAAGCCTAAGTGGCAAAGATTTAGGAAGGAAAACGGAGTATAAAAAAAATTTATTCTACATTTTTGAAACTGGTAGATTTTTAAAAAAAAATCCAGAAAAACCTGCAGGGGAACTTGTACAAGCGAAGCATTCGGACTGGCCAAGAATACGGGTTTGGGCAAGCAATTTTGCCCGAGAATCTGGCCATGGAGCAAGTGAACACAGAACAATTTCTTTGGCAAAAGAAATGTTGGAAAGTGATGGACTTTTTTTATTTAAAAATAACAACCAGTGTCTTGCTATGGCGGGATTCGGCCGCAGCACGAGCAACAGTCTAGTGATTAATATGGTTTATGTTCCAGAGGAAATGAGAGGTAGAGGTTTAGCGACGAATATGATCGTGGAAATGAATTTTTTGGCACGGAAAATCGGTTTTCCGAAATGTATACTTTTTAGTGAACAAAATCTCGCCAAAAATTTATATAAAAATATGGGATGTAGACAGGTGGGTGACTTTTGCGAACTGGAGTTTTAGTCTATAACTATTTCTTGGGCTGAACCAAAAATTGTATTTCTCCATCCTGCAATAGTATTTCTATTTCCTCTTGTTTTCGAAGGCTATTGATCGACGAAATTGCTTTACCACTGGGGTCTTTGATAACCGCAAATCCTTTTTTTAGGATTTTTTTAATATTCACCCCATCTAAGCTAGTTTCGAGGTGTGATAAAGCAGACTTCTTTTGTTCTAAAAAGCGAGAAATTGATATGACCAGCCTTGCACTTAGGTCAGTAAGGGATTGACTAGCCATTTCTATTCGATGCGAAGGATTTAAAGACTTAAGGCGCAATGAAAGTAAACTGAGATGGTCCGAAGCTTTTTCGACGGCACGATTGGCAACCTCATGTAGGTTTGACGATAATAAATCCAGTTTTTGTGACTGCTCCAAAAAGCCTGAACTCAGTAATTCAGCAGCCGCAGAAGGAGTTTCTGCACGAAGATCAGATGCGAAATCAGTAAGCACAAAATCTGTCTGATGCCCAATTGCTGAAATAACCGGGACAGTGCATCCCGCCACCTTGCGGACTAATTCCTCGTCGTTGAATGCCCATAGATCTTCAATGGAGCCACCTCCACGGGTAAGAATCAAAACATCAACCGGTATTTCCAGCTGGTTCATCTGATTCATTGCATTGACTAAGTTTTGGGGTGCAGTTGCTCCTTGAACTAAGGAAGGAGAAAGAATTATTTCTCCCTTCCATCCCCTTCTATGGAGAATGCTTGTAAAATCTTCAATGGCGGCACCCTCCTTGGATGTAATTAAGCCAATGCGTTTTGTGTATTTGGGAATTGGTTTCTTTTTCTCGCTATCAAAAAGCCCTTCATCGGATAGTGATTTCTTGAGTCTTTCAAATTCAAACCTAAGGTTTCCACGGCCTTCTTCTAGTAAATGTTTTACGCGAATCTGATAGTCTCCCCTTGGCTCGTAGACGGTGATATCTCCAAAAATAAGATAGCTTGAACCTTCCACCGGAGGAGTGACCTGGTTTCTGGCATCGCCTTTGAAAAGTACTCCTTTTAATTGAGAAATTTCATCTTTGAGCTGGAAATAATAATGGCCGCTTGAATAGGACTTGAGGTTTGAGATTTCCCCTCTTAACCAAATGTGGCTGAGGTTTTGTTCAAGTAACTTTCTGATGGAAGCATTTATTTCAGAAATTTCCCAGATTTTAGAATCTGATTGGTTGGATGTGAAAAGTTCAGCCTGCATTTTTTTTCTGAGTAATTAAATATTTTCCGACTAAATATATGAGAATTAATACGGCTACGCCTCCACTCAAAGCTCTGAAGTCGCCACTGGCAAGTCCCGACACAGCAAAGGTGTAGCCGAATGCATTGGCAGATAAAATAGGAACGGAAATCATTAGATAAGCGATAAAGGGCATCTTGAATGACCCAAGTAGATAATTTCCAAAAATAAAAGGGATTCCCGGGGTGAGTCTTAAAATCAACGCCCATTGCCATAAATTCTTTTTTGGTTTTTCGATGTTCGAAAGCTTCTTTTTACGAAAAAAGAAGTAAATGTAGTCTAGGAATTTAGGACCACACCAGCTGGCAAGCCAGTATGTCCAGCAGCAGTTAAGAGTTAAAGCAAGAGAACTCAATAAAGCGGCGTAAAAGGCACCATGGGTTTCACCCCAAATTCCTGCAAGGGCAAGAAGAGGTGATACTGGCATGATGAATGCAGGTAATATAGCTATGCCAGAAAACAACCAAATTCCGTTTTTTAAGAGCAATTCAGAAAAATCATTCCAAATGGTCGCAAAGGTATGCTGAAAGCTGTTTTCTTCTAAAATAGAACCTTCAGCAAATAAAGTACTGGTAAAAAGGAGGAATATTAAAAAGTTTGCTGCTTTAAGATGCAGCGAAAATAAATGCATGAGAGACGCTTATTTTAGATCGCTCGAAGAATTCTCTTCTTCAGAAAACTGATTCCAGGATTCGTAGTGAAAGCTTTCATTTGTTGTTGGCTCCGACGAAGTTTCGGGTTCTTTGCTCTTGAATGTGTTGTAGACGGGTAAAAGTAAAAAGGAAAGAAGAAGTAAGATTAATACCCAAATTAAAAATTCTAGTTTCATAACGACATTCTTTCTTTGTAGTATTTAATAATTAAATAGAGTTAGATAAAGACGAATTCTTTTATGCTAATATATCGGTTTCAGTTTGCCTTCAGCCAATACATGATTCCTGGAAGTAAAATACCAATTAAACATACAATACCGAGAATA
>MDTC01270202.1_pt1 | contig 31162 bp, 51 predicted proteins | sample 811181 | NCBI WGS metagenome assembly MDTC01 (sample SAMN05326644, study PRJNA326480) | marine metagenome | isolation source: seawater | place: Pacific Ocean: North | collected 2011
ATTAAGAGTAGCTGAAGGTGAAGATAGATATAGACAAGCTGGCATTTCTATAGTAGTATTAGATAATTCACCGTATCCTATAAATTGGAGAAATAGATGATAGGTAGAGTCGGATTCGCTTGTAAGTTTATGCATTCAGATCAAACATTAAAAAAGAAACTACTTGAAGAAATTGAAAGACCATTAAACAATAGAGCAACAACTGTGAAATGGTTGAATGCACAATCTAAAGATATTGCTGAACAAAGACTGTGGGATTTAATGAACCATAACATTAATGGGTTTAAAAACATTATTTCCTTTGTAGGTACTTTGCCACAACAACAAAGAATGCTAAGGCTAGGCAGTGATGTTCTTCCAGTGTATACAGAGCCCTATTGGCAATACTTCTGGAAACAGAAACATATTAGAGAACACTGTGAAACAGAATTTGCTAAAGTAGGTAAGGTAGCTCGTGACGCAGACGTTAGGCTGTCAATGCACCCAGGACAATTTACAGTTCTAGCAAGTGAAAGTCCTGATATAGTAAATAGAAGTATAGAGGAGTTTGAATACCATGTGGATGTCGCAAGATGGATGGGCTACGGCAAGTCATTTCAAGACTTCAAAATTAACGTACACATATCGGGTAGAAAAGGTGCCGAAGGCATCAAAGCAATACTCGGACGTCTTTCCCCAGAAGCAAGAAACACGATCACAATCGAAAACGACGAAAACTCGTGGGGAATCGAAGAAAGCCTTAAGCTCGAAAAAGACTTGGCACTTGTCCTCGACATACACCATCACTGGTGCAAAACAGGTGAGTATATTCAATCAACCGACGATAGATTTTCTCGTATAGTAGATAGTTGGCGTGGTGTACAGCCAGTAATTCATTATTCTGTTTCGAGAGAAGATTACATTGTTGGGCATAGTACAGATACATTGCCTGATAAAGAACAACTATTGGAACAAGGATTTAAAAAAGCAAAACTTAGAGCACATTCAGATTATATGTGGAATACAGCCGTTAACAAATGGGCTGGTACATTCCGTAAGTATGCAGATATCATGGTAGAAAGTAAGGCAAAAAATCTTGCAAGTATACCTTTCGAGGAGGAAACACGATGAAAAATTTTCTGATATTAATTACTATCATTTTTCTGGTCACTGGGTGTTCAGCAAACTCTGCGACACTTATAGATCGTGAAGGTGATCTTATAGGAAACACATATTCAAATTGGAAAGCCTCTTGTGGTACAAAAGATTATACAAATCCTAGCAAAGGCAAATATATTTTTAATGTTAAGAATGGCGAAGTAGGTCCGTGTAAAAGTGATAGTGTAAAACAAGATCATGGTTGGGGAAATAAATGGGACTGGTCAGAACGTTCAGAAGTTAAAACAAATTCAATTGATATGTGGGGCAAATGGGAATGGAGCGCCACTATCGATATTAACAGAAAGTGTCAACCTGCTCATAGAAATGCAATCTTTCAAGTTCATGCAGGTGGGTATATGGAAAGTCCTCCTAGCTTTATTGGTATTAATAAATGGAATATGTTTAGACCACCGATAGGAGGAAAAAGAAAAGATTCACTAGCACCTGTTCCACTTTCTCCATTTAAACTTACTGCAATAATTAATGCTACAAAAAAAGATGTTAAGGTAGACTATTATGTTAATGATGAATTTTTAACATCAACGTATACCCAAGGCAACTACACTAATATATTTTTCAAGTTTGGCGTATATCGTGTAAATTCAAACTGTGATATTAAACAAACTTACACCAATGTTAAACTTCAGAGAGTAAAATAATGCGAAATATCTATATCTTAATAACTACGGCTATATTATTAACTATTGCACAATGTTGGTTTACAATGGGTAATACGGGCGAATATAGCAGTTATAGACACTCTGAGAGCCCTATATATGCCCATGTACATATATCTACGTATGTACAACACAAAGGAAATAAAGTATGATGACATGGTATGACTATATTGCAATATATTGGCACGCCAATATAATGACTGGAGGAGTCCTAGCATGGTTACATGGTGATCTAGGCGGAGCAGTCTGGGGAGCAACTGGGTGGATTACCTGGAGAATCTACGAAAATTGGCGAGCAGGCAATTATTCACAAAATTAAATTTAAGTTTCTAAACATCAAATTCATATAAATATACATATGAAAATAGATGAAATCACAAAATTAAAAATTTTAGCTGGTATTATTGATGATGAAGGTAAGTTAGTCAATGATTCAGCTGAAAGCAATATCAGTATTACTGGCTCAAACAAATCTAAATATCAGACAAAGCATAAAGTAATACCAGGAACCGACGAATGGTTTAAACTTTGGTTTTCAAAGCCAAAGCTCACGGGTGAAAATCCGACTCCCAAAGATAAAGGATAAACGTTATGGGTACAGAAGCCCTTATACTTTTTATGCTACTGCTCAAACACTCAATCTGTGATCTGGGTATTCAATCATTTAGAACACCAACAAACAAGTCCAGATATTTTGATAAAGGACTACATCTACATTCTATGGATCATGGAATAGGTACGTTCATTGTACTATTATTCTTTATAAACCCTTTGTATGCCCTTGTATATGCTGTCGTTGACTATGTTTTCCACTGGCATATTGATTTTACTAAAACAACTATTGCCCGTAAATATAACTGGACTAAAGAAGGCAAGCCGTTCTGGCGTCTACAAACCTTTGATCAGATGGCTCATTATGCCACTTATGCTCTAATAGTTTATTTAATATTTACATAAATACACATATAAAGGAAAAATAATGCGTATAGACGAAATAGACAGAAAAGTCACACAGAGTGATATCCAACAATTAGAAAGATTCGCCGATAGTTTGTTCGGCAAAGTTGGTATCGATGTGGAGTTTACACGCCATTTCTTAGACAGAGTAAATGATGAACGTAATGTAAAACAAATTACAATGGCTGAACTTACTCGTTTATTCAAACAAGAATTTAAACGTTGGGGAAAACAAATTGCCCAATTAGGTCCTGATGCAGAAGCAGTAATGAAGGATATGGCTACTGATGTTAATATGCCTTTTGCTTTACAATGGGATAGTCAAAGTAAAGAGTTAGACTTAATTGCAAAAACGGTGATGCGTAAAAAGGATTTTAAAACTAGCAATCCTGAATTTGCAGTAGAAGGTGACTTTGTAACTGACATAGGTAGACTTATTAACAGAAGTATTCGTCCAGGATTTTATAAAAGAGCCGCAGAAAAATTTCACGAATGGCTAAAAGATAAAGCACCTTATAGACATAGCCTAGGATATTATGCTATGGAATGGGGAAACAAATATAAAAATATGGATTGGAGAAATCTAAAAAGAGCATATCTACAAATGTTTGGAGACAATGCCCTAGTAGAAGATGCTGATCTAAATACACAACGTGGTAGATTAGAATATTATATGGATGAACCAATTGGTAAAGATGTAGCTTTACATTTAGGTAAACTGCCAAAGTATTTTAATGGTACTGATCCTTTAGCAGATATGGTACCAGATCGTGTTGGTAAATTTGCATTACACCCTGATAATTGGGAAGGCACTTATTATAGTTTAACTAATAAAGATACTAAAAAGGTAAAATTTTACAACCCACAATTAGTTAAAATACCTGCAAACAGTATTGTAGGTGATATGGCTATAGCAAATAGATATTATAGAACTAAAGATGAAGATGAAAAGAAACAATTAGCGGTAGCATATAAAGATAGTATAGTTCCTTATGGTGCTGATACAAGTCATATTAAGATGCCTGAAATAATAATGCCAGAAAGCATGGAAGAAAAATTAGTAAAGATGGATCCTAAAGGTCCTAGTAATCTTAAAACAACTAAAAAGAAATCAAAATATCAAAAACGTAAAGAGATGCTAGATCAACTAGATGATTTAAATGAATCAGTTTTAATGGAAGGTGGATCACTTCCAGGAGTAGGTGCTATTCATATAGATGAAATTAAACCTACCCTAGAAAAATTAGAAAAAGAATTGGGAATAGAGTTACAGGACTTTGTATTAGGTAGTGTTGGTAAAAGACAATTTAGTGGTGACATTGATGTTGCTATTAATTTTAAACCTGAACAACTGCCAGACTTTATTAAAAAACTTGAAAAGTCACCTAGCATTTCAGACATGGCAAAATCAAGTGTTATTATGACAAAGGTTCCTATTGTTAATTTTGATAAGTCAAAATCAGACGGTAGACCACGTACAGGTTTTGTACAATTAGATTTTATGCCTGGTGATCCAGGTTGGTTAAAAACTTACTATCATTCTCCAAGAGAAGATGAATCAAAATACAAAGGCGTATTTCGTAACATTATGTTAGCAACTATTGCCGCGGTTAAGGATAGAAATGATAGTGATAAGAAATTAGAAGATGGCAGACCATTAGAAAGCGAACGATATATGTTTTCTCCAAGAGATGGTTTAGTTCGTATTAGACGTACTCCAGTGCCTAATAAAGCTGGTACAGGATATACGAAAAAGGACAAAAATGAGATTATTGCCGGTCCTTGGAAAAATACACAAGATATCATAGAAAAACTAGGATTATCGAGTGTAGATGATCTAAATAGTTTTGAATCCTTATTAGACGCAGTAAAAAAGAACTTTACAAAAACTGATATTCAGTATATAATTCAAGGATTCATTGACAACAATACTGTCAAAGATATTGGTATCCCAGACGAACTCAAGGATACTAAATAGTGTATATAATGGAAAGGAACCTTATAGCATGAAAATCGAAGAAGTAGCTGGTGTAGGCAAAATTGTTAAAGGTGTCAATACTACCGTTGATATTAAGCCTGGCGAAACACAACGCCAAGCCGCTAAATTCGGTAATAAAGTTGATGCTCAAGGACGTCCACCTGAATTACATAAAAAAGCAAGAAAAAATAGTAAGCCTGGTACTCTATATAATATGGGACTTGTTGAAAAAGAAATCAAACAAAGTGAACCATTAACAGTACTAGATAACTTGGCAAGTAGAAGAGATAACAATCCTTTTCCAGTCAAAATGTATGACGGATCAGTAACACCAGTTAGACCTTCCAGCGCCAGACGTATTCTTTCAATCTATCTTAATGGTAAGAAAGAGACGAAAGAACGTATACGACAAGCCTTAAAAACTAAAAACGGTTTTAAGGAACTCTTAAGAAAAGTTGAAAGTATTAAATTTGACGATAAAATGTTGGCTGAAATATGGTCTCCAGAATATAAAGTTAAATTAATGGAATCAGCTAAGAGTAACTAATCATAGAAAGAAGAGGTTAAAATGTCAACACACGAACAAATAATTGCACAATACGAGCAATACTTAAAAGAACATGAAGCTTGGGAATCTGAGAAGCCAATTAAAGCGGCCGCGGCAAGAGCACGTAAGGCACTTGGTGAATTAGGTAAACTTACAAAAGTTAGACGTAAAGAAATCCAAGAAAAGAAAAATTCACTATAAGGCAAGTCATCAATGAGATTACATGAAATTTTAAAAAAAAGTGAAATGGCAGAACGTAAACTTACCGGTGGTGAGAAACGTTCTAAAGAATCTCATTTTAAAAAATTAAAAAAACATAAAGATGATTTTAAAAAACGTTATGGCGATGAAGCTGAACAAGTAATGCACGCCATCGCCACTAATAGAGCAAAAGGTGAGAGTATCTTTGATGAGCCAATTGACGTACTAACTGAAGCACCAGATCTTAATAGTGCAAAAAGCGATCCTATTGTATACGTTGATATGGATGGCGTACTTGCAGACTTCTTTGCTGAATGGGCAAAATTAGCAGGTGTTAAGACTGGCAATTACAAAGATATTCCGCCAGCAAAAACAGATCCAACTTTAGATATGATGGTTGGTACAGACTTTTTTAACAGATTACCTAAATTTCCATCAGCAGATAAACTATTACAAATGGTCAAAAACTTTGCTGGAGGTTATAAAATTTTAAGTTCACCATTAAGAGGCGATCATCAGAATTCAGGTGAATGGAAAAAAGTTTGGATAAAAAGAGAACTACCAATACAACCTACAGAAATTATTATTGTGGGTAGAAAAGATTCTTATGCTGTAAACAGACAAGATGGTACTCCTAATATTCTTATTGATGATAGAGGGAAGAACATTGAAAGCTGGAGATCAAGAGGCGGATACGGAATTAAGTATCAAGCTGATGAAGATGGTTTAGATACAATAGCAAAAGGATTAGAAGACTATAAAAATCAATATATGAAAGAGCCAGAGATGGCAGAAGAAAACAATACCAATAATAATTACGGTATTTCCAAAAATGCAACTCTAGCAGACTTAGACAATATAGCAAAAAACTCTACAAGTAAAGAAAAAAGAGAAAGAGCTCATTGGCTAAGAAATATGCGACGTGGGAGAAAATAATAATGTCAGATATTAATATAATATGGGCGTCCATGTTTGGGACGGCCGAAGATGTTGCCTATGATGTCTTTGAAGATCAAAAGGCTAATGGGGTAGCAATACACGAAATGAACGATATATCAATGGATCAGCTTAAAGAAATGAAGAATGTTATTTTTGTTACTAGTACTACAGGTGTAGGTGATGTTCCAACAAATGGTGAAGAATTTTGGACTGAACTAGAAAAAGCAGAGATAGATCTAAAAGAAACAAAGTATGCAGTATGTGCCTTGGGTGCTAGTTACCATAAGATTTGGTGTGGTGCTGGAAAGAAAATTGATGCACGTATGGAAGAACTAGGTGCTGAAAGAATCTCAGAAATGCATAAGTGTGATGATGACGATGAAGGCGCCAGAGAATATTCAGTAGCAGTAATCAAAAAAATCTTAGGATAAATTATGAAAAAGTCGAAAGGTGTAAATTACCATAGTGGCGAAAAAGTGGATGATCTGGTAAAACAGGTCAAAGATGCTGATCACACAAAAGTTGAAGGCGAAACACAGACAGATTCTAGCTATGAAAAGGAAATGTATAGTGAAGAACAAATGGAACGTCAAAAGACTATGGATAATATCTTTAAGGTAGATAATGTACCTAGTAGATGGGAACATAATAAACTAAGAAGTACATGGCATTTTGATCCATTTGCTAATCCACGTGAACAGACATTTATTGTTACAAATAGATTTGTAGGTGACTTTGATGAAGCAATAGAATATGCTGTTAATCGTGGTAAAGAACAGACTATAGGAAACTATAGAAATAGAAATGAAAGTAAACAAGATGCAGATTTACACGATGGCGAAATACAAGACGTTATAAATGCATCAGGAAAAGATGATGTAAGCAGTATGTATCATGACAGTATTGTAAAGAAAAAATTTGATAAAGACGGAAATATTACTGCAAGAGAAAACAGAATTCCTCAATACGAAGTATTATTTAGAATGATAGATACATTAGGTGTTGACGTACATCAAGCAAGATTACACATACAAAAATTAGGACAAGTTACACCTGTACATATTGATCAACAGATGAGATATGCAAGACCAGGCTGGCGTAAAGTTTGGTTAGATGGTGGTGGTGATACTAATCCTCTAAAGTTAAGAAGATTTCTAGTTATGTTGCAAGATTGGGATTATGGCCATGTATGGCAATTTGGTAATACGTACTATCAAGGATATAAAGCAGGCGAGTGTATAACTTATGATTGGTGTAATATGCCACATGGTACAGCCAACTTTGGATTTACTCCTAGAGTAACATTTCAATTTACTGGATTTATTAGTGATAAAACACAGGAATTTATTGATAATCCAGATCCCGAAAGAATTATAGAAGTTTAACTTATAAACTCAATAACTTCAATCATTTTTCGTAATTGCTCTTTTGCATTTCTTACATTAGATGCTGGAACCCATGCTTGACCAACTCCGTGAGATTCATCAACTTTCCTTATTTCTAATGCAATATTTTCTCCACCTACCTTAGTCATTTTAATTGGGTTAGGTGAAGTAAAGTTTAAAACAAATACAGTTTGCTTAGGCTTAAATTCAATTATATCACCCATAATGCATATCTCCTATAGACAAGAATTCATCAATGACTAATTCATTAAATTTATCCATATTTTGTTCTTGCAATTCTACTAATTGTTCATCATTTAGAGGCTCTTTAGTATCTCTAAATTTTGCTTCACTAATATAAGCATCACAAAAGTCTGGATAATCTTTTATATCAATTCCATCGACTTCAATATCAATTACTACTACATTATTTAATTTCATATAATACTCCTTAAGTTAGGTAATCTCGTTTGAGGATCTCAATCCTCTCAACAGGATCAAAGTTATTGTTATCTACAGTTTGTTTATAGATTGTGTATGCATCTATAGTACTATTCTTTTGAGCATATGGATTACGTTCTATAAACACACATAATTCTTCAAATGTAAGACCTAGGAATTCCATATCTTTTTTGAGAATTGTCATTGCACCTCTGAGTTTCATATCAATCTTCCTTATAGATGTGAACTTTGTTAATCATGAACTGGAAACCTGTGTCCTTGCCCTTTGCGACTGCTTCTGCTAGGGTCTTATAAGTACCACAAACATAACCAAAGTTAATTAGAAATACATCATAACGTGTCATTACTTTACTCCTTGCTCTTTAGCCGCCGCCATTATGATTGGCGTAAATACTTTCTCAATGTTATCTTCCCACATATCCCAACTATCTTTAGTAAAATATTGGAAAGTTCTATAACTAGGAATATTCCAACTTTCAATATCTTTACCAAATATACTTACAAATAAAGGTCTCTTATTACAAAGTCCATTATTAAAGAAGTCATAAGCGGCATTCTGTGCTCTACGGAATGTTTCTAAATGCTTGTTATCTGATAATGGCTTTTCACATCTACCTTCAAGCGGTAGCAAGTCATTTAACTGATCTACTAATCCTTTATAACCTGAATTTACACCCCAGCTAACTGTAAAAAGTTCTAATTGTTTTTGCATAATAACTCCTGTTTTTTAACTTTATACTCTTAGTATATAGTAAGATATCTTACTTGTCAAGAAAAAAATGCAAAAAAAGTAAATAAAATGCGATTTTTTTTAGGTTGACATATTAGGAAAATAATATATATTCTACTATCGAGTTCTCGTAAAGGGTAGGATAGCAACTAGCCCGTATCTCAAACTAGAGTAGGCATGGAGCTCGAACTTTTTTGCAACACCGTGTAAATTGTGTAGGCACGGAAAAGCTAGTTGGCTGTTACTAGTAAGAATCACTGATAGCCTGTAACAACGTTGCCCAGCCTACAGGAACGTTATTTGAGAGAAGTTACCTCACGTATTGCCCGAATTCATTTATAAGGCGATCAGCAAATTTCTGGTTACCAATTATTCCAGGATGTTTGTTATCTCTGCCTAAATCGAGTGTGATAGATTCGTTTGAATATTTATGAACATCGAAAGTCAGGTGGTTATGTATCTTTGGATCGCTAAAGTTATCAGCAATCTTAGATCTTTTACCAGCGTCAATACATATATCCCATACAACTTTGGCCTGTGGAGCATGGAGTCTGATCATATCTTCAAATAGTGAAACAGTATGTTGTAGACCATCAGTCATAACGTCATATATTGATTCTTGAAATGTTTTTCTGTCTAGGGTATTATCTTTTTGTAGTAACCATATTAATGTACTAGTAGTATCAATATATCTCATATCAGTAAGATATATAAATGTAGGTTTATACCAATCCATTATTTCTTTTGCTGGTGCTATTGAATCAGTTAATACATAATTATCACTTAAATTAATGTAGTCTATATTGAAGTGTTTTGCAAATAGATACATATGGCTTTTTTCTAAAGGAACGCCTGTTCCTAAACTAAAACTATTTCCTATAACTAACATTTTTATAGGAGCATCTTTATTTGGTTCTGGACCTCTTAATCCTAAACTATTCCAATGATATTCATAAGGATGTTTACTCCAATCATATTCACTAGTCTTTCCTACTGATCTAGGATGCTGTCCAGTTTTATCTTCTGACCATGATTCAGGTTGATCATCATTATGTCCTGGAGTAATAGTATTAGGTTCATGCTGACTCCATTGTCTTTTTCTCATTAGGGAATATAAACTTGATGCTTTTGATATATGCTTCATTTATATTCCTTAAAATTATCATAATATAATGCTAGTGTTGCCCATATTGCATTTGGATAAAGATTAGTATATTTGTTTCCAGTCTTTTTATAGTGTTCCCATACGGTTTTGTCCATATCCATATCTGTATATTCTTTCCAAAAACTTGTATCATCTCTATTAGACAATCCATAATGGTGTAATATATAATCACTATTCTCTTGCCATACCCTATTAACCATTCTATTATAAGTCTTAGAGTTATAATTACGTTTTAAGCATTCCACAAGTGTTGTTATACTATATTGTATCATAAACAATGCATTTGATTCTAATGGATCTATAAATCCTTGACTGAGTCCTATAGCAACTGTATTTCCTGACCAAGGATTTTTAAGCCAGTTAGGATTCCATTTAATATTACGTGGCTTTTTATCCATCCATGGTGTTAAATTTTTTGTATAATCTTTAAAACTTTCTAATGCATCTTCATTACTAATATGCTTATCACTATAAACATAACCTGTACCTATACGTGATGTTAAACCAATCTTAAATTGCCAACCATAATCACGTGCTATACTTCTGGTGTATGGAATATGTTCATCTAATTCAAATGGACATACCCAGGCACTATTAACTAAATGTTTGTCGTGTACTTTAACTTCAGTCCTATCGTTAACAAACTGTCTACGAAAACCTGTACAGTCAATATACAAGTCATAACCTTCTGGTCTTCCATCAAGTGTCTGAACAATGTGTTTTACATTCTTACAGTTTTCTTTTACAATACGTCCTGCTTCTTCTGCGTGTAAATGATATGCCACTGCTCTCCAACCTTTGGCATCATATAGCTCATCATTAATTTGATGTTTTGTAACTTCACCTGCTTTGTATTTTTTATACCAGTCTTCAAATACATTATCATCATTGAACCAAAAAGTAAATTTAAACTCTTCGCCATCTGGTTTATCCCAACCTTGTTTTATGTTACCATGTTTATGTATAGCATCACATTTTGGCATCCAAGTTTCTTCTTTCATACCAAAACTATCAAAAAATGTTTTAATCATAGGAAGTGTACTTTCACCTACACCGACTATTGGTATATCACTACTTTCAATTAGTGTTATATCATAATCTGGAAAGTTATGTTCTATATAACCTGCGGCCCACCACCCTGTGGTACCTCCACCTATAATACATATTTTCATTAGTTCTCCTTTGTATTTGGTAACATGGATTGAACTGCCTTCAAATTATTTTCTGTAAGGTATACACTCATTAAAATATGAAATACACCATTTACCATAGTAAAACTTCCATGCTGTTTTCTAGTATTTAAGATATATGCCTTACCGGCTTCAAAAGGAATTCTTTCCTCATTGTATATAAACGTCCATTCATGTATATCTGTTTTGTTTAGTGGAATAAAAATACGCATTTGTGGATTCATACGCCAGGCATCTCTATGAAGTCTAAAGAAACTTCCTTCATTTAGCCAAGCGGCTCTACATCTTGCTAGTTTCTCCCACTTATCGAAAAATTCTTTTAGTTCTGGATTGTTAAGTAATGCTTGAGTATAGGTTTGATCTACATCATGCTTGTTTTTTGAATCTAATCCTAGATCTTTACCATCGCTACCAGTTAAGTTTAATCCTAACTTATTATTAGGTCCTTCAAACCAGTCTTCTTTTTTTAAATTGCTAATAATAGCATCTGAATTGAAGTTCCAATTCAATTTGATAATATCACCATAACTATTAAGAAGTGTAAATAATTTAGTCTCTGTATCGTTCATTCTTTGGCTTGTCCCTTAATGTATCCATTTTTCTAATATGTTCAATTTTCATAATTTCATGATACAGTCTAATCACTGCCTTCGGGCTATCAGCTTTCCATACCCAAGGAAATAATCCATGACATAGACTTTTAAAAGCAATTACTATAAGCCTGCAGGAATTCTGTATACTATGCCATAAATGATACCAATATCCCCAACCGGTTTCGGTCTTCAAATGATGTCTGGCTTTACTGATAAAATTGAACATGATATTTTTCCTAGTTAAACTATAATATTATTTATCCATGATAAATAGCCGTATGCCACAGAAACATTTAAGTTCAACCCAGGAATTTATTATAAAAGACTTCAAAAGCCATCCTTTTAGGTTTTGCTTAGAAGCTTCGGGTATGGTTATGAACTTCGTGGCTTGTATTATTATGGCAATGCTATCGCCAACTCCCCCAATGGCAACAGTATACATCTTCTTTTTAATAGCTAGTGTTCTATTACTAACTTCAGCATTGACAAGAGGATCAACAGGATTTACAATAATGTATATTGGATTTTTAATTATTGATAGTGTCGGGCTTTATAATTCATTATGGTAATAGAACTGAAAAGACTAACACCAAAAGACGTGTTTAAATTAACTACTACAGTAGATAAGGAAACTGCCGATATATCTAATATTCAGTGGCCATTTAACAAGCAGGCCGCATTAAGTTTTATTAATGATTATAATACTTGGGGAATATGGTTGAATGGTAGCATAATTGCTGGTGCAATAGAAGTAAAAAGCGACGGTGAAACTGCATATTTTGTTGCTATTAATTATCGTAATCAAGGAATTGCTACTGAAGCAGTAAAACAAATTAGGGAAATATACAGTGATTCACAGCTTCATTGTGTTATTAATCCTAAAAATGCTTCTAGTCTTAAAGTAGCACAAAAGGCTGGCATGAGAATCAAATTCGTAAACATATAAATACATATGTTATGGCGAACAAGCGTTATAAAGACCAGGATATCAAAGATAACCACGGTCCGATGAACAGTGTTTCAAAAGACGATGCCCTAGTCTGGGTAGGCGTTCCTCCAGTGAAGCATCTCAGCCAATTAGATCCTTTAATAGAAAAACAAGTTAGAGCTAAGAAAAATAAAGCCAAAAAATCTAGTAAGAAACTTGATAGACATATTAATAAAATGATTAAAAGAAATATTGAAGACGGAGATTAAAGATAAGGAAGAAACAATGGAAGACAATAAAGACATCAATTGGAAAGAATTAGATCAAAAGAAAGATAAGTGGGGAAAACCACTTAATCTTATACCTAAAGCAAATCAAGCTACACAGGCAGGTTACTATGAAAAATGGCTAAGAAAGCCTAATGAGTATGAACCATCAGAAGAAGATATCTGGTGTGAATTACAGTTACAGGCTTTAAGTGTTTGGGAACCATTAAAATGGGAATTTGACTTGGGTTGGTTTAAGAAAGAAATCAAACAGTATGATGATAAATGGGTTCCGTATTTGAGACGTGAAGGCGTAACTAATGATCGTGAAGGACTTTGTCTAATGGGTATGCCAGGGGATAAATGTTCTGATAGTTTAAGTATGCCTGAAGCTCGTAGAAGACATAATAAAAAGCTCTGGGAAATAGACTTTAATGCTAAAACTGAATTATATAATGATTTGGAATCACTTCATGATATGTTAGAGTACTTTCAACCATTAGGACGTACTATGCTGGTTAAATCAAATGCTGGTGGATGGTTTCCTCCACATAAAGATCAGCCAAATTTAACACGTGATACTTTCCGTATTGTTGCATTTTTAAGTAGAACAACCCAACATGATGCTTATGAATGGGAGATGGACGGGCACCGTTGGCCTATTACTCCTGGTAAAGCCTATTATGTAGATACTCGTAAAACACATAGAACCCATAGTTGGATGAACAATAGTATTCATTTAGTAGTAAATGTACCCAAAACTTGGGAAAATGTAATGAAGTTGATTAGCGTTACACAGAATTACTAAATTAAAATATACTGTTTTTATTTCGTGTTTTGTATAAATACCAGTATGAAAATATATGAGATTATTCTGAGTGAAGATGCGGATGGAACTAGCACAATGGCAGGTAATTTTGCTAGTGTATCCTTTCCTTTATTCGGGAAACCAAAGATGATCCGCAGAGCGGTTGATCCTAAAGGTTATTTAGGTGATGGTAAACGTAAAAAACCAAGTGTTGGATATAATAAAGAGGTTAAATTAAAGTGAGAATCTCAGAACTAAATGTAGATGAGAAGGTTTACAATAAAAACCCTGAAGATCCAATGAACCCAGAAGTTCATGTTCCTGGTATGGCTGTATACAGTCTTAAAGGACTTGAAAGAGAAGTAGCCCAAATGCTAGAAGATTTAGTAGAGAAAGCAAAAGGTGGTGATTGGGAAAACGTTGACTATTATTTACATAAGCATGGTGTACTAACAGCTAAAACAAAAGCGATAGTTAGTACATACAATGACCTAGAAACTATGAGAAAACGTGGCGGCCGAGGCGCTAGAGGAATAACGAAAAGGTAACGACAATGGCAACACCAACAGAAAACAAAGTAAACAATACTTTTAACAGAGTGATGGACGAAATCAATCGTCTACAACAAGCATTCCAACCAGGCAAAAATTTAGAACAAGCTATTTCAGAGCTTGGCGGTGATATTGCATGGTTAAAAGATGTAAACAAACAATTTGATGAATTATATGAAGCATTAGAAGAAGCTCATTATGGAGCAATGGCTCATTTAGAAATGGGCGAATCAATCAAACTTCCTAAATCAAGAGAAGTTAATGAAAGCGTATTAGATGATAATGATGATGACGGCTTTATGGCACGTTCACAATTATATTTCTTAGCAAAAGATGCAATTCAACTTCATGGTATGATTGATGATAGACAGAATTTAGAAGGATGGGTTCAAAGTAAAATTGCACAGGCGGCTCAAGGTATTGATGCAGTACGTCGTTACACTGAATACAATACTACGCAAGGCAATCAAGAAGTTCCTGTAGAAGTTCCTCAAGAAGAAGTAGGTGTTACTGAACAAGAAGAAGATTATGATATTGTCGATACAAAAACACATAATATTAATAATGCAGTCGCATTAGCAGGTGATAGTATCTGGGCAGATGATAATCCTGAAACAGTACACGTTAAAAAAATCGTAGTTAACAAACAAAGAGATGGTTATATTGATGTAAAAGTAGAACATGATGGTCCTTGGGAAATTTATACAGACTCAGGTTTTGCTAAAAACATTTCTGCTCTTATTGGTATCGAAGTAGACTTTAGTGAACAAGGTATGCAAGAAGAAGGCATGGCACACTTAGAATCAATGGAAGACATTAAAGAAGCTAAAAAGAAAAACTGTGGTTGTGGACAAGATCCATGTAAGACTTATGGTAAACAAGAAGTTAAAGAATCTAAAAAAGACGAAAAGTTTGAACCACATATGATGTATGATCCTAAAACAGGTGAAGGCAAAATGGCTAAAGTAGAAAAAGATCATATAGACTGGGCTAAAAAAGGTTGGGTACATGAAAAACCTAAAAAATCAGATCTTAAAGAAAATGATATGATTAGATTTCAAGCAATGGCTACACAGAAAAAGAACCAAAAGAAAAGAGACGAAAAAGAAAAGAAAATGTATGGTGCCAAAGCTGATATGGATATGAGAGCAAAAGGTACACTTCCTAAAAAGGAATCAGCAGATAAGCATTCAGAAAAGATTTGTAAAGATACAGTAAGAAATCCTAATAAAGAAATGTTAGGTGGACCTACTGCAAAACAAGCAGAAAAGATGTTAAAAGATAAATTTGGTTATTCAGATGCTAAAATTGCAAAACTTAAAAAAGAAGGTATTGAATTTGATGAAAAACGTTCAGTAGCATTAAAGACAGTAGCAGTTGATATGGTCAAGAAGGCTAAAGAGTCAGCTAAAAAAGCGGCCAAGTAAGGAGAGTTTATAATGAGAATTTCTGATATTAATGAAAATGATTACACTTACGATGGAAAGAATGTAAACATTAGTAAAAAGAACTTTAGAAAAGTATCAAAAGATTATAAAAACTCTGAAAAAGGTAAAGAACGTATGGTTGTTCTAGATCCTAAAACACAGGCAACTGTATCAGTACCAGTAAAATTTACAAAAGAAAGCTCAAGTCCTTGGACAAGTTCTGGTAAACACCCAGAAATAATGAGTAGAGACGAATTAGAACACGAAATAGATATTTTCAAACAACTACAGCAAGTACAACAACATCTTTCTCCAGGAGAAATAGCACAATTAGATTCATTGTATTATTATTTGGAGCAACTAGATAATGATGATGAGCCTGATATGGAAGATGATCCAGAAGGTTTAGTAGATATAATACCAGATGAGTTCGATGAGTCTTCAATAGATGAAGATCTAGCTAATGAAGCAGTCATGAATGATGATATGATTGATAAACTTAGAACAGCATATGAACCGTTAAGAGGAAAGAAGATTGCACCAGAACCTTTAATGAAAATATTTGATAAAATTGATTCAAATAAAGATTTTTTAATTCAAATGTACAGAGAAGATATACCTTTTGTTAGTACAATGGCAATGTCAAGACTTATGTTGAAACATGACATGAAAGCAGATGAGATAAACCGTCTTAGAGAAGCTGGTTATGAAGGACAGTCAGAACCAACAATGCATTATTTTGAAATAGGAAATGAAGAAGTTAACTGCCAGAAACTTACAAATGATATCACTAGTCAAGGTGTTAAAGCATTTTGTGAACTAGATGATAGAAAAGGAGTAGTTAAAATTCATACATACAGCCCAGCTAGAATTATAGCAATGGCATTAGACAAAGCAGGAGTACAAGCTAAAGAAGTTGATGCTCCAAAGATGGCATATGCAGAAGATTTTACACGTAAAGATTTTGATGATAATGAAGCTGAAAATATGCACGCCGAAAACTCATTAGAAGTATTAAAGAAGTTTGGTACTCCTGAAGAGTATGAGGAAGTTAAAAAGATTTATAGACGTCATATGCGTATGGGTTCAATTGAATTTGAAGATCAAAAACGTAGAGACGAATTAGTTAATAAGTATCTTTCAAAACTAGAACTTAAAGTAGCACCAAAAACAATGGCTAATAAGTTAGACATTGAAGATTACATGGCTAAGAAAAAAGCATTACAAGCTATTCAAAATAACCCAGCTACAAATAGTGATGATGAATTAAGAAGAGAACTTATAAAGAAAAAAGGCGAACTTGCAATTAAAGCAAAAGAACTTGGACTTGCTGAAGACTATTCAGAAATGACAAAAAAACTAATACAAAAATTAATTGTAAATGGTAAGTCAGATGCTGAGATCCAAGCAAGAACAGGTGAGTCAGGAAAAAGAATTGAAATTATAAGAAGAAATATTACAGTACAAGATCCAGATATGAGAATTGATCCAGATAAACCAGCATATATTGTTAAAGAAGGATATGAAAAAACGGTTATGAATATTATTAATGATGCAGGATTACAGGGTTTCTTTAACAATGGTACATTATATATTGAAGGTGGTAAAGACGATGTAGTAGATGCAAGAAATGTAATATTTACTTCAGGAGAAATTAAAGAACTTCCTCCAATTAAACCAGATACAGAATACTATGGGCTAACAGACTTCAATGAAGGTGATGGCCGTAAAAAAGGTATGCACCCGAAAGGACACCCAATGAGAAAAAAACAACAAGCGGCAATTCATGCAAACGAAGATGTTGAAGATGAAACAAAAATGATTCGTTTAAATATGATGCAACAACAAGTAGAAGATTTAAAATCAAACTTTGAAATACTAATTAGACTAGATCAAAGAGGAACTGGTGCTGGTGATTTAACAGATCAGATTACAACAATGAACAAAGCGATTACAGCTCTAGCAGATGTTTTAGACAGATCGAAAAAAATTGTACCAGAAACAGTACAGGAAGATGAATATTATCCAGGATATGTTTTATCCTACAGAAAAGAAAAAAGTGATAAGCCAAGATTTATGAAAAAAGCTACATTGGCAGATTTACAAGATCAAGCAAGTGAATTAAGAAAAGCTGGTTACACTATTGGTAAAATGGGTAGAATGAGAAAAGGCGATATGTCTTTACCAAAAGAATTAACTGAAGCACCAAAAGTAGTAATGATGACTGAAGCAGAATTTGATGAAGCGGCAGGTGAAAAAGATGCTTGTTACCGTAAAGTAAAAAGTAGATATAAAGTTTGGCCTTCAGCATACGCATCAGGTGCATTATCAAAATGTAGAAAAGTTGGTGCGGCTAATTGGGGTAATTCAAAGAAAAAATAATGTGTCCAGCTTGTTATATAAATGGTTTATTGTTTTTAATATTTGGTGCTAGTGGCGCCGCGGTTGCTAATAATCCATGGGTAATTGCAGTTAGTGTTATTTTAACTATTGCAGGTTTATGGTGGATGTGGAAAGCATATAAAAAGAACGATGGTAAAGGTGGCTTTGCTAAGAATATTAAAAATACAGTACTTTACATTATGATTTTTGCGGCAGGGTTTATTACCGCGTCATATATAACACATGATTACTTCAAAGTTGAATCTGAAGTAGTACATGAGCATAAACATTAGGAATAGTATAATGAAAGTAAATGATATAACACAAGATACATTATACGAAGATTTAAGAGCTTGGTTTGGCAAGGGTAAAAAAGGTGGTGCCGGAGGCGGAGGCTGGGATCGTTACAATACTAAAGGAGAACGTATTGGTAAATGTGGCGATAGCGGTAAAGGCGAAGGTAAACCTAAATGTCTAAGTAAATCAAGAGCGGCAAGTTTAAGAGCCAAGGGTGGTAAGAAAGCCATCGCGGCGGCAGTACGTAAAAAACGTAGAGAAGATCCTAATAAGAATAGAAAAGGAAAAGCTAAAAACGTTAGTAATACTACAAAGAAGAGTAAAAAATAATGAATCCAGATCTTGAAAACGAGATGAATCCAATATACGAACAACGTATTGAAAATTTTGAAGGAACTAAAAATGTTACTATAGCCAACGATGGTTCAAGTATCAGTAATAATACTTCAGGAAATATGGGTGATGTACAGGCAGGTATTGAGTTTATATACCATATGCGTGAACACATTGTAGACGTTGGCGTTGCTACAGTTTATCTATTAGCAGTATACGCAATCGTATTATGGTTAAAAAAGAAATTTAAATAATTATGGCAACAATTACTTTACCAGAATATAAATCAACAGCTTGTAAAATATGTGGGCATCCAAGTCATTGTGGTGCTCCTTTATGGTTAGAGGTAACTGATTATCCAGTAGATGGATATAAAGAACCCAGATATATAAAGGCTTGTTACGGCTGTTCTTGTTCTGAATGTGAAAAAAAGAATAAATAGTAATATGAGAATACATAGTATAAACAAAGGTGTACAGTACCATATAGACAATAAAATCAACCTACACGAAAATATATTTCGTTTTGGTAGTGATGCTTATTTTCGTCTATTTAAAGAAGCTCGTGAATTGTACAATAAAGGATTACTTAAAGATTTAGATGTATATGATGAAGAAATTTTACGTGATACTCAATTAGGCGAATGGGTAAATTTAAAAGGTATAGGTCGTGTTCCATTAGATATGATTATTGATGAAGAAAATGACGTAGTATTTTCTGAAGGTGCATATATGGAAAAAGAAGAAAATATGCTTAAAGGCTTTGATGCTAAAACACAGGCACAAATTGTACAACTAAAAGCAAAATATCCACACGCAGATAATTTACTATCTGCTCTATTAGCAGATGTTGTAAAAAATAAAGCAACAGATTCACGTATGGATAAACATCATGATGAAAAATTTAAAGATTTAGAAGCAAGACTAAAAAAAGTAGAACAACAAATGAAACTTAAAGAAGCTGAATATCAAGGCAAAAAAGTTCAATTAAATAAACCAAAACGTGGTGGAAGTAAAAAGTTCTACGTATACACTAGAAATCCAAAGACAGGCAAAGTTAAAAAAGTAGCCTTTGGAGCCGCTGGCGGTGGTGGTAGTTTAGCTGTTAAGTTAAAAGATCCGAAAGCGAGAAAGGCATTTGCTGATAGACATAACTGTGAACAGAAAAACGATAAAACAAAACCAGGATATTGGTCATGTCGTTTACCACGTTATGCGAAAAGTTTGGGGTTATCTGGTGGCGGAACTTGGTGGTAAACCATATAGCGAAAGACGCTTCGGAAAATGGATTTACCGTGAATTCAATCCAAGTACAATAAATGCTAAAGATCTAGTTTGGCATAGAGATAAAAATTCAAGATTTGTTATAGTACTCTCTAGAAGTAATTGGTTATTTCAATTTGACAATCAATTGCCGGAGTCTTTATCATTTCTTAAAACAATAAAAATACCATCGGGCACTTACCATAGAGTAATCCCAGGTGGTAAAAAGTTAAAACTTTTAATAAAGGAGTAACTTATGGCTAGGGGAACGTATCGGGGAACAAACCGAAAGCGAACTAGTATAGGTAGAGCCGGCAATCGTATGAATATGAGTTCGATGAATAAGCATAAAAGACGAAGTTTCAAGAAATACGTAGCACAAGGCAAGTAGACTATAGTAGATAAATAGAAGTATGAGAGCAACAGAGTTATTCGAGGCAGATACTGATAAGTTAAAGCATGGTTCCACTAAAGGTCACCTAGCAGAATACCTATTGGGTGCATCTGTAGTAGCAAAAATGGTTAAGGGTGCAAAGCCAGTAACTAGAGAAGATGCTATCAGTGTTATGCAGAAAACTTCTGCAACAGAAAATCTTTCAGAAAAATTTATAGGTTCTGAAGGTGATGAAATTCAATTTACCAATATTATTAAAAATGCGAAAAATATTGCTGATGCAAAGGATGTAGACGCATTAGTAGCCGTAATGGGAGCAGAACTAGATGGTGCAGTTAAATTTGCAAATAGTGATGTTGCTTCAGCTAAATGGTCAAAGATATTTGCAGAAAACGGAAAACCAGATCAAATTATTGTTAAAGCGGCTGGTGAAGAAGATCAAAAAGGTACAAAAGCAGATATATTTTTAATGTATGCTATGCCTAATGGAGAAAACAAAATCATTAAAGGTTGGAGTTTAAAAGCCGGAAGTGATTTAATTGGTCAAGCAAGTCCTAGAACATTTGATAATATGGTAGTATTTTTTAAAGAATTAGGAATTACTTTAAAGCCAATTGACAACTGGAGTGAAGATCCAAAGAAACACGTTGCGTCAGTTATGCAACAAGTGGCAGATGATCTTAATGGCTTTACAATGGGCGATAATGATGATAAAGAATCACAACTAGTTACTAACGTTGTAAACTTTATGAGTGAACATATTGCTAAAAAAGATCACAGAGTTTATATTGTAAATATTCTAAAAGGTGATTATTCAGCACAGACTGTTAGAAAAATGCATAGAAACTTAACGCAGGTAGATTTAGAAAGTTCAGTAAAGCCTGGCGGACAACCTACAGTATTAGTACACGAAAAAGGTAATCCAAAAAATTTACTGTTTAAAGTTAGATATACATATTCACCAGGTAAAGTAAGAGACGATGGTTCTTCAAGAGCTGAACGTCATAGACTCTTTGTTGAAACAGGTGTTTTATTTAAAAAATTAGGAACAGTATCAATTAAAGATACTCAACTGGACGAAAGTAAAAATGTTTAAACTATATTATTTCTTAATTAAAGCAATATGTGGAAGTATTATTGGTAATGCTTTTTCTAGATGGTTTGCTAATACATATATTGGTATTTGGTTCTTTGCTAAAGTCAATCAATGTATGAATTGGGCGGCTGATCGTTATGATTTAGAAATGTTTAAAACTGAAAACAAATTTAAAAAACAATTCCCAACTATATACAAACGTCTAGAAGAGCTTGAAAAAAAAGCAAAATAAAAGGTCATACTAATGAACTGGTTAGATGTAATAAAATCACGACATACAACATTCGCCTGGGATGAAGATAGAATTCCAGAAAAAGAATTAATCGAAGATGTACTTAAAGAAGTGTTTGAACATATACCAAGTAAAAATCGACAATTTCCATATCAATTAAGAATACTAAGAAATGATGATCCCGAAATACGTAAAGAGATAATGGGTATATGTCATCGAAATAAAGGATTATCTGTTGAAGATGATCCTGGTAATCCACAAATACTTGCCCCTTGGCTTATAGGCTTTAATGCAAGATATGTTGCTGACTTAGAAAGAAGATATGAAAAAACATCTGTTAGAGGAAAACTTGATGGCCTTGGAAAAGGAAAGAAAAGATCAGTATCAGAAAAAAGTCAAAGGCAAACACAAACAGAAAATATTGAAATAGGAATCGTTAGTGCTTACATTATGTTAGCAATGGCTAACAGAGGAATACAATCTGGTATGTGTCAAAATATATGTAATAATTATGAACGTGCCTCAGAAATTTTTGAAATTGACAACGATGAAAGAGCATTAGACTTTAGGTTTATAATGGGTGTCGGGTATGGAAAAGATAATGATACACTATATGATTATGTTGATCCCAGAATAGACAAAATAAAATCTATTCCTTTCCGTCCAACAGAGGTTGAGAAATGGTATCCGAGTCCAGAATTTTCAGATATCATAAAATGGATTTAAATGAAGCCAAGTGATATAATAGACATATTAACAGAATGGCGTAAAGAACGTAAACGTCATAGTGATAAGTCGTTTAAAGAATGGCTTAAACACGTTGGCGGATTATGGACAAGCAAAGAAGAATGGGCTAAACTAGGAAAGTTAGAAACATGGAAACAGCCTGCAAAAGATACAGGAAAGAAAATTGGTAAAATGGTTTTAGTTCAAGTTCTAACAGTTATAATAATCATAGCAATAGTCATAGGATTTTAAATGAAACAATTATATATAGTTTGTACGCATAGTGCGATAAGTGCTAGTGCGTTAACCTACATGATAAATCAAAGTCCAGATTTCTATAATGTTACTCATAATAATTTATGGCTATCTGAAACTGGTGATTTTGGCCATGCCGCTACGATTAATGATTGGTGGAACATACCTGATAATTTTGCAAAGTATTATAATAGATCAATAAGAAATGCTAAAGTATTATCAGTAGATGTAGTACAAGAGTTAGTTAATAAGTTTAATGAATCAACTATCAACAAAAATTTAGCAATATTTACTCATGCTGAGAACAGTAGTGAGTTATCAACCTTTTTACCTAAAGGATCTGTAATACAGACAACAATGGGTAGAAATTTTTATCCATATGTACAGTTATGGTTAAGAAGAGAATACAATAATATTATGAATAAGTTTATTGATGCAGATAATGCATGGGCAAAACTTGGAGCAAGATATATAGAAAATATGTATGATAATAGTGATGCAATATTAATTAATGTAGATACTTGGCTTAACGGAAATCCATTTAGTCACTTGGGCATTAAGGAAAATGAAAGTGCATTTACTTGGAGATCCGAATATCTAACAAAAAATAACTTCACGGATATTAATACATTTATAGAAGATAATAGCATATTAGCTAGACTAACAAGCCATATGATGATTTTAGAAAAAGTATTATATACATCTGGTAAGTCAGCGGCTATAAAATTTATGCATATGACTAAGAACCAACACCCAGCAAAGGCGTGTGAATTGCTTGGAATTCCTGCTTGACAACTAGCAGAATATCATGTATATTATAGACTATTCATAAACCTAGGAGAAAATAATGAATTATTCAGAAGCAGATAAAGATAAACTAAAACGTATTATTTCTGAAGGCATTACTGTAAATCAAGAAGTCGATACACTAAAAGAAGGACTTCGTGATACAATTAAAGCAGTAGCAGAAGAAATGGGAATTAAACCAGCAGTATTAAACAAAGCAATTCGTATTGCATATAAAGCAGAACAAGGTAAAACTCGTGAAGAGTTTGAGGAACTAGAAGCAATTCTTGAAGCAGTCGGGCGAAGTTAATTGATTAAGCTCGTCTCCTTCTTTCGTGAAAGCTATACCAGAGACCCACTAGCAACTGTTGTTGAGATTTTTGAAACTGTCATACTTGTGACAGCTAGTGCAACATTAACATTTACGGTATTGGATCCTGCAACACATATATTCATTCCATTATATTGGATTGGTAGTATCTGTGCAATGTTTAGTACATGGCGTCGTAAGAGTACGGCGTTTGTTTTATGTTGTTGGTTTACGGCAATGAACAGTATAGCATTAGCCACGTTAATTTACAATGGGATATTAGGATGAAATTTAATGAAGCAGTAATTGACGACCCTAAATGGAAAAGAGGGTATGGTGAATTCTACGATCTATTATTAGGATACACCGGCACAGATATTAATATGTGTGAACTAGGTATAGGTGGTGGTGGAAGCCATGAACGTTGGAGTCAATTAACAACAGGAAATATTGTTGGTGTTGATATTAAAGATTCTAGTGTTTATGTTGCGTCAGTACCTGATAATAGATTTATAAGTTATTGGGAAACAGAGGCCTTTACTCCTGAAATGGTAAAAACTATTAAAGGGCATGATGTTAAGTTTGTTATTGACGATAGTAAACATAATACACTAAGATGGAAACAATTTCATGAACATTATGTAGGACACTTTCCAATTCTTATAAAAGAAGAAATTGGTAGAAATATTGCAAATGGTACAGAGTGTATTGAACAAAATCAAATAATTCAAGCTATAGATAATGGTTGGACAATTTATAGTTTTACTGATGACCCACTTAATAAAATGAGTGATAAAAGTGAAACGTTTAGTAGACGTGCATCAGTTATAGGAGTTTACACTTCTGCAATTAATGATTTTTGGCTAGATCCTCTAGAATACAGAAGAGTAACAAAAGATAATATTGACAACATGATAGATGGTAGTATAATTAAAAAATGAGCTATGTAGACGCATATATTGATCGTGATAAAGATATTGTACACGTTGTAGAACGTATAGACGGAAAACGTGTATTTAAAGAATATCCTGCTAGATATACTTTCTATTATCCAGATCCTAGGGGAAAGTATACAAGTATATTTGGAGATAAACTTGAACGTGTAGTAAGTAACTCTGGCAAAAAATTTGCTACTGAAAAGAAGATACACGCCAATAAAGGTCTATTTGAAAGTGATGTCAACCCTGTATTCCGTTGTTTAGCTGATAATTATATGTCTAAGGATGCTCCTAAACTTAATATTGCATACTTTGATATTGAGGTTGATTTTAATAGTGTTCGTGGATTTGCTGAACCTGCTGATCCATTTAATGCTATTAATACTATTGGTGTTCATTTAAATTGGTTACATAGAACGTTTTGTTTTTGTGTTAAGCCTAAATCTATGCGAAAAGAGCAGGCACAGGAAATTATAAACAAGTTTGAAGATACAATTTTATTTGATACAGAAAAAGAAATGCTTGAAGCATTCCTGGATTTAATTGATGATGCAGATGTGTTAACTGGCTGGAATAGTGAAACATATGATATTCCATATATAGTTAATCGTATAAACAAAGTTTTAAGTAAAAGCCATACACGTAAACTCTGCTTATGGAATAAAGTTCCTGAAAGTAAAACTATTACACAATTTGGTAGAGAACAACAAACATATGTTCTACAAGGTAGAGTACATTTAGATTATCTAGCATTATATCGTAAGTATACATATCATGAAATGCATAGTTACAGTTTAGATGCTATTGGTGAACATGAATTGGGTGAACGTAAGGTTGCATATGACGGCACACTAGATCAACTCTATAATCAGGATTTCGAAACTTTTATTTCTTATAATAGACAGGATGTTGATCTAATTGTACGTCTTGATGATAAACTACAATTTATTGATCTAGCAAATGTATTAGCACACTCTAATACAGTTTTACTTCAAACAACAATGGGTGCGGTTGCACAAACTGATATGGCTATTATTAATGAAGCTCATGCACGTGGGTTCATTGTTCCTGACAAAGTACGTGGTGCAAGTAAGAATAATCAAGCCGCAGGTGCATATGTAGCAACTCCTAAAAAAGGTATGCATAAATGGATTGGTAGTATTGACTTGAACAGTCTATATCCTAGTATCTTACGTAGTTTGAATATGAGTACAGAAACTATTGTTGGACAAGTAAGGCATACATTTACAGATGCAATGATTGAAGAGCATAATGGAGAAATTGCAAAAGCCTGGGAAGGTAAATTTGCTACAAAAGAATATGATCTTGTAATGGCAAAAGATGAGGAAGAAACACTTATCATTGACTTTGAAGATGGTTCTAATGTTAGGGCAACAGGTGCTGAAGCATATAAACTAATTTTTGAAAATGATCAACCCTGGCTTATAACGGCAAATGGTACAATATTTACTTATGAGAAAAAAGGAATCGTTCCTGGACTACTAGAACATTGGTATGAAGAACGTAAAGAAATGAGAACAAAAGCATTTCAATCTAGACAGGAAGGCGATAATGAACGTTTTGAATATTGGGATAAACGTCAACTTGTTAAAAAGATTAACTTGAACAGTTTATATGGTGCATTACTGAATCCTGGTAGTAGATTTTTTGATGCACGTTTAGGACAGAGTACTACTCTAACTGGTAGATGTATTGCAAAACATATGGCAGGAAAACTTAATGAAGTTATTACAGGCAAGTATGATCATTATGGAGATGCTATTGTTTATGGTGATACTGATTCAGCATATTTTAGTGCATATCCTATTTTAAAAGATGATATTAAAGCTGGTACTGTTGAATGGAGTAAAGAAAAAATTACTCAATTCTATGAAGCAGTTTGCGAAGAAGTTAACGATAGTTTTCCAAAATATATGCAGGATGCATTTCATACAACTGAAGAACTAGGTAAAATTATTGAAGCAGGTAGAGAAATTGTAGGTAGTGCAGGAATCTTTATTACTAAAAAACGTTATGCAATTTTAGTATATGATGATGAAGGTAAACGTACAGATGTGGACGGCAAGCCAGGTAAAATTAAAGCAATGGGATTGGATTTAAAACGTAGTGATACGCCAGCATTTATGCAAGAGTTTTTAAATGAATTACTTGTTATGGTATTGACTGATAAAACTGAGGATAAAGTAATGGAACGTATTCTACAGTTTCGTAAAGAATTTAGACAAATGCCAAGTTGGCAAAAAGGAACACCTAAACGTGTAAACAATTTAACTAATCATACAAAAACATTTGAACGTACTGGTAAATGTAGTGTGGGTCATGCCCTAGCCGCAATTAATTGGAATAGGCTTAAAGATATGCACAATGATCAGCACAGTATATCAATTAATGATGGTATGAAAACTATTGTATGTAAGCTAAAACGTAATCCTATGGGAATCACTAGTATTGGTTATCCTACAGATGAACAACGTATTCCACATTGGTTTAAAGAACTGCCATTTGATGACGATGCTATGGAACAAGCTATTATTACTAAGAAAATAGATAATCTTTTGGGCGTTATGAAGTGGGATTTGTCAGCCAGCGAGGGTAAGAATACATTTAGTAGTCTATTTGAGCTTGGATAAGATAAATATCTGTGTATATAATATAGGATAACAGATGGCTTTTAGAAAAATTAATCTAGCAGTAACAACAAGTGAAGTAGTTGACTTTACCGATAGCCTTATGGTTCTTGGTAAAGGGAATACTACTCCTACTGATATTGGTATTCTAGGAAAAATTGGTGCAAATACATATACCGGTTTAGTAAGAGATAGTGCTGAACAAAAATTTTACTTAATTGACAGTGTAACATTAACTTCAGCAACTCCTAATGACGTCAATCCTTTACAAATATCAAAAGCAGATCTAACTCTTGATAAGTTAGAAGCCACTGAAGTCGAAATCTCAACAACATTTGTTCTTCCAAAAGGAAGTACAGCCGCAAGACCTACAAGTCCAGTAGAAGGTCAAATGTGGTTCAACACTGATACAAAAATGTTTGAAGGCTATAATGGTACAGAATGGAAACAACTTATTCCTTCTACATATAACGAGACAACATAATGACTATTTCAATTAATGATTTAACTACCAATCCAGATCAAACAATCATAGCACCGGCAGGCCCATTTACATCACAGCCAGTTCTTTCAGCAGACTCAGGATTCATACGTTATAATACAGAAACAGATCTATTTGAAGTGTATCAGGGAACACCTTCAACATGGAAATCAGCTATTCCTACAGATATAGTAGGATCTCAAGTTTCAACTGATCCAGTTACAAGACCATCTAATCCTGTAGTAGGTACAATATGGTATAATAGTACACTAAATTTGTATGAAGGCTACCATAGTACGGGCTGGAAAACGTTTATTCCAGCAGATTTTGTTCAAAATCCTTAAATTTATTTCAAAAAAAATTAAAAAGCCTTGATTTTATTGATGTTTTTTATCGAAAAAAACGCATAAAAAGGTTGACAGGTAAGGCATCTTACTATATTATAAGAGTATAAGTTAAAAAAGGAGATGCAATATATGTTTAAAAAAGAAAATTTTAATTATGATGGTATGTATTTAACATACAATTTACCTGGACAACATTATGGTAACAATGAATTTGTTGCTAGATTCAAATATGTTAAGTTTGCAGGTGCTTTTAAAAATTTCTTAATCAAGAATTTCACTACTGACGAATACTTTGGTAGGTATAAGGCAGGTGAAAGTCCATTAGATATATTGGAATCTAAAGGGTTTGTTACGCCACAGGCTAAGAAACTTTGTAAGAAGCACAATATGGTTCCTAGTAAAGAGAACTATATGAAGTGTATTAGAATTGAAATGCAACAGAGAGGACTTTAATATGCAGTATCAGGTACATCAAATTCGTCTAACAGAAGCAGAAGTAGACAAAATTAATGCTGAAGGACATAACTCTGTAGAAAGTCATAAAATGAAATTGGATATGTCTTTTGCAGATAATGCAGGCTCTATTGCAAAATCAGCATTTGATAAAGGTTATTATACCCACGTTTCAAACATTACGACTACAAAAGGTCTTGAAGGTGTTTTTGAAACTGGTAATATTGGTCCTGAAGAAAACATTGAACGACTTGCTCCTATGCATAGTGTCAGTGTTGGTGATATTGTAATTGACCCTGATGGCAACAAACACGTGGTTGCTAGTTTTGGTTTTAAGGAGGTTGCATAATGTCAGAAAAACTTAATGATGTTTTAGAAGCTCTTCGTAGAATTGATAACCAGGGTGATCTAAATGTTATTGCTGATGCTTGGAGAAGGCAACAAACATTTATTGGTAATAAAAATAGAACTGGTCTTAAACGAGGCGATAAAATTGAATGGGAGTATGGAGGTCTAACTAAACAGGGTACGATTATAAAAATGAATCGTAAAACTGTTGAAGTTCAAGATCTAGCACAGGCTACTCCTTTTGGTAGAACTGTTACAAAAATTAATGCATCAATGATTAAAAGAAAGGTAGAAGGATAATGAAAATATTATCAGGTATTTTTAATACTCTTTTTGGACTCACACTAGCGATTGGAGTATTTGTATTTTCACATTACCCGCCAACTCAAGTTAAGGCAGATACAACAGGTAATCCACCACAAAATTATTTAGAAATTGATAATGAATTTTATATTGATATGGATAATTTTGCTACTTTAGATGCTGAAGAATTTTCCTGTCTAGTACAGAATATGTATCACGAAGCACGAAGTGATGGTTATGCTGGTATGTATGCAGTAGCTCTAGTAACAATGAATAGGGTATTAGATGATCGATATCCAGATGGAGTATGTGCAGTAGTTAAAGAAGGCCCTGTTAAAGAAAGCTGGAAAACTAGGCAACATAAAGATTTAGCTGATGAAGAACGTATATATTGGCCTAAAAAGAATAGGTGTCAGTTCAGTTGGTATTGTGATGGTAAAAAAGATGTCATGTATGATAACGACGCATTTATTTTAGCAAACGATATTGCAGGTATAATTTTTGATGCTTGGGATAATGGATATGCAATAGCAGATATTACAGAAGGGTCAACTCATTATCATGCATCATACGTAAAACCTAATTGGATTCATGATCGTGGAATGGCAAAGGTAACACAGATTGGTCAACATATATTTTATCGTTGGGGCAGACCCTAATGTATTTTGATCGTGATTTTTCAAAACCACAAATAGGCGACGATTATAATAAATTGAGAACTCTAGTCCAACCAGGACCTGGAGTTCCAGCCGCCTTTGGCTGTAGTTTTACAAAAGGTACAGGTGTTGAAGAAAAACTAACTTGGCCTAGTTTACTAGGTATTGTTAATTGTGGGCTTGAAGGAAATAGTAACGATAAAATTGTTAGAATGGCTATAAACTATTGTAACGAATTTAAGCCAGAAAAAATTTATGTAATGTGGACATTTGCTACTCGTAGAGAAATAATAGACGATACTGGGGAAACATTAAGATTTAAAACTGAAGCAAATTATAACACCGCTTGGTTTGCATCAGCATTGGAACAATCAAACGAGTTTTCTGACAATTATAATTATGAAAAAAATCAACTCCTATTACAATGTTATTGTATGGCACTAAATATAGATATAAAAGAATTAACAGTAACAAAACCTTTTGATCATGCTCAAATGAATAGTTATGGATCAGATGGAACTCATCCTGGTAAAGAATGGCATGAAGCAATATTCAAACATATCAGTACTCCAAAAATGGTTCTCTAAACATACAGAGCTTGGTGGTGAAGTATATACTACTTTTTGTGATTGGGATTGGTTAGGTAATCCACAAAAAGAAATAGATAAACTATTTGATGAATTTAAACAAATACCATTTGAAAATATAATGGATTTTGTTGAGACTGAAGTTACAGATAACAATATGTGGAATAGGACTATACTAGACGATGCCGCCAAAGTTTGGTGGTTAAAAGATCAAATACAGGAATATGGACAATTAATGTTTCCAGTGCAATTATTACATGAGCCCTGGAACAATAGATACAGAGTTCATCCAGGCAGTGGCAGATTAATGGCATTGTGGTTAGCAAAAAAGCCTAATGTAAAAGCAATTTATGTACATTGGCCAGAACATAATATGGTTGTTCC
>MDTC01128596.1_pt1 | contig 31153 bp, 26 predicted proteins | sample 811181 | NCBI WGS metagenome assembly MDTC01 (sample SAMN05326644, study PRJNA326480) | marine metagenome | isolation source: seawater | place: Pacific Ocean: North | collected 2011
ATTAGGGTCGGCATCTCGATAGTTGATTACTTAACCGGTCTTTACGCCCTACAAGCAACAATGGCCGCCCTAATTGCAAGATCGATAGGTTCTTCAGGCGAACACCTTGATATTAGCCTTATGCAGGCAGCTTTAGCACCACAAGCTGCTCAGTTAATACGGCAACACGTTAGCGGGCACCAACCTCATGCCTTTGGCATGCCGGTAGGTACATTTCGTACAAAAGACGGATATATTACAATTTCGGGAGCAAAACCTGAACATTTTATTCAAACTTGCGATCTGTTAGATCGGGAAGATATCAAAAATCATCCGCAATTTACCTCACACCAAGACCGCATTGCCAATGCAGCAAAGATCAATTCGATGATGCAGGAAACTATAATAGGGCAAACCTCAGAGTACTGGGTAGACGCTTTCAACAAAACCGGTCTTATGTGTGCAAAAGTAAATAATTATGATGACGTGCTAAATGACGAACATTGCCAATCAACTAATAGCTTTACATGGATTGAACAGGCCGGGGTCGGCAAAATCCCCGTGGTAAACCCACCGGGGCCAGCAACGCTGGAGGAAAATGATAGCAGGGGGCACTCGCCTAATATCGGTGAACATTCAAGTGCAGTGCTCGGGGAGCTTGGTTACAGCAAAACTGAAATTAAAGATTTTTCCGAGGCTGGGGTGGTTAATCTCGGTTCGCAATTTACAAATTAAGGCTCAGAAAGGAGAATCTTGTGACTGACTCTGTCGTTCTTTATGAAACAAATGATCGTGTCGCCATTATAACAATTAATAGGCCCGAAAAATTAAATGCGCTAAATGACGAGGTCATTACTGGCCTCCGCGATGCAATGCACCGCTTCAAAGAAAGTGACGAGGCTGTAGCCATAGTAACGGGCGCTGGTACTCGCTCATTCTCTGCCGGCGCTGATGTTAACGGACCGCCGCGCAACCCTCCAACCTGGACTGCAATTCCTGGTGTTGGACTCGATCTGGACAAACCAGTGATTGCTGCTGTCTCCGGCTACTGTATTGGGGCAGCGATAGTATTGGTGCAATTTGCTGATCTCGCTGTTGCTGCTGAAAATGCAGTCTTCCACTATCCAGAAACCCAACTAGGCGTCTCAGGAGGCATGATTGCAAGTATGGCAGCTCGCATACCTCATAAGGTTGCTATGGAATTATTGATTGCAGGCACGAAATTTTCGGCCCAACGAGCGTATGAAGTTGGAATGATTAATAGGGTAGTTCCAGATGGACAGCACATAGATGCAGCAATGGAATACGCAGTAAAACTTCGCAACAGTGCGCCGTTAGTAATGAGCATGTTAAAACGTTTTGTCCGCGATGACATATTACCCAAAGGCCCAGTGGAACGTGCCGGAATTGCACTTCGCGAAACACAAAAAATTGACCAAAGCGAGGACAAACGGGAGGGTCTCGGTGCCTTCAAGGAAAAACGCAAACCCAACTTCAAGGGGCGATAATTACAATGCCGCTGTGCCATAAATTCATTCCCTCCCCGAGCACTGTTCATTGGGGTTATTTTGATGGATCACTTGCCTCAATTGGTGAGATTGACTCCGGAGATACCCTGATAATCGAAACAATATCCGGTGGGCCAAGCGATCTGCCCGATGATCAAAGCCTCAAAGTCTTGCCTGTCCACCATGACATCCATGCAAAATGTCAGAGGGACGGTGGGGGGCATATTTTAACCGGTCCGATATCAATAAACGATGCAAAACCTGGCGATGTGCTTGAAGTGAAGATCAAGGATATCGAACTCAACTTTAATTGGGGGTTTAACAGGATACGGCCGTTATCAGGCACTTTACCCGAAGATTTTCCTCGTTACCAACTGACTACGATACCACTCGACGCTGAAAGAATGACTGCTACATTGCCCTGGGGCGCAGAGCTGCAACTTAATCCGTTCTTTGGTGTGATGGGCACAGCTCCGCCGCGGGAATGGGGACGTCAGCCATCAACTATACCACGCGCATTCGGGGGAAACCTAGACATCAAATTGCTCTCGAAAGGAGCAACTCTTTTTCTGCCAGTTTTCGTCGAAGGAGGATTATTTTCTGTTGGAGACGGCCATGGCTGCCAAGGGGATGGCGAAGCAAATGGTACCGCCATCGAAACAGGTCTCAAAGGCACCTTTGAAGTTTTTCTACACAAGAATAAAAATTTATCTATGCCTAGAGCAGAAACAGCAACACATTTCATTTCTATCGGCATTGATCCATCTTTGGATAATGCGGCCAAGCAAGCTTTGCGAGAAATGATTCAATTTATTTGTGACAACTCAAACTTGTCGAGGGAAGAAGCTTACACATTATGTAGTCTCGCCGCGGACATGCGTGTCAGCCAAACCGTGAACATTCACAAAGGTATTCATCTTATGATACCAAAGTCCGCATTGCGGGGCTAAAAATAATTACTGTGTGGAAAGCCATTCAGCCACTGGCTTCCACAAAGTCTTCTCAGCAGAACGGCCAACGACCATCCCTACGTGTCCAGCAGCAGGTTCAAGAAACGTCACTTGTGGCAGAGTTTTGCCCAGTGCAATAGCTGAACCTGGCGGCACAATGCGATCATTAGCTGGCACGACTACAAGCGCGGGTTTGTCAAATAAAGCAGGGTTTACAGCTTGACCATCAACTTTCCATTCGCCTCTCGCCGGACTATTGCTGCCATACCAATCATTAAAACATTCCCGCGCCACTGATGCTACCAATGGCACTCCATCATTTACCCAATCCTCTATAGCAACGAATGCATGAGCGTCTGGTGTCCAGGGATCTTTTTCGGAAAACGAAACGAACTTTCGCTCAACCAAAAGGGGGTCAAGTGCACTGAAACAAATTTGCAAAACGTCAGACGGAAGTTCTTCGACCAATTTGATCGAAGCTTCCAAAGCTGAATAAAGAGTTGCCATAGCATTGGCATAAGGAAATCCTGCGTTATGGAAATCCCAGGGTGTGGCCAATAAAACAAGGCTGTCTATTTTCGCTAAGTTGCGAAGTGACATGCCCATCGCGAGCATCCCACCCATACAGTAACCAATCACTGAAACAGACGGACAATCCGTTGCATCGGCAACCAAGTCTAGGACATAGTCCAAGCGCTTTACATAATCACCAATTGAAAATGACCGTTCAATTTGGCTTGGCGCACCCCAGTCGACCACGAAAGGATGAAATCCCTCGTCTGCCAGCCAACGAACAAAACTACGTTCCTCACTTAAATCAAAAATATAGTGTCGATTAATTAGTGATGGAATTACGATGACAGGCCTAGTTACTCGCACATCACCATAATCCAGAAGCCGGGTAGAACCCTCAGTCCAAACTACCTGTGGATCCTCCAGCTCTCGCCGATAAGGATGATCACGGTAGACCTGGACGCCCTTCATAAAGGCCGACAGCCTTTCCCGACTTAGCCTTTCAACCTGGGGCGCAAAACCGTCAGTCCTTTGACTTCGAAGTGCGTCGAGAATCTTTTCTCCGGCTTTTCCTAGAGTTGGACTCCAATTTAGCAATCCGTTCCTCAAGAGTGGTAACGCGGCATTCGAGCTCATGTAAAGATTTAGAGCCATCATCAGATGAAGTGGAAGTGGCCTTGGTCCGAGGCGCGGAGTTAGCATGAGGTGATTGGCCGGCAAATGCGCGGAGTATTGCATCGAAATCCAGACCTCCTTCGGTTTTTGCCCCTGGTGAGGAAGCTGCAGCCTGGAAGATGTGAAGCCATGGGAACATTGCAGCCAAATTCATCTCAGGCGTTTTTCCCTCAAACGCAACAAATGCCCGACTCATTGTATCCACAGTTTGCGGATCGGTTGCTACCGTCGAAATGTGCTCCCTCCACAAATCAAGATAACGTTTTGCTACATCATCGCCGTCTGACATAGAAACAGTATATCCACTTGGACAATTTAGAGCTAGCCGAGAAATTTTTACGGTAGATAGCCCACCACTTAGGGCTTTAAGAAGTATGCAGCGCAGTATAGGGTAACAAAGATACACTTGCTTAAAGAGTAACCGGAATTATCGGGACGTGGAGCCATGTCGTCAAGAAAAGATGGAGATGAGCCTGTTACGATTAAAAAATATGCGAACCGCAGGCTATATAATACTTTTACTAGCAGCTACGTGACGCTCGATCACCTGTGCCAAATGGTGAAAGACGGTGTCGACTTCATAGTTTATGATGCTAAAACGGGTGAAGATATAACGCGTTCCGTTTTGACACAAATAATTGTTGAAGAGGAGGCAAAAGGGGAAAACTTGCTTCCCATTGGATTTCTACGCCAGATCATCGGCTTCTACGGAGATAACATGAAGGGAATGATGATCCCTCAATACCTAGAGCATTCCATGAAGACCTTCGCTGAAAACCAAGACCAGCTGCAATCCTATTTTCAAGAAACCATGGGGAAAATATTCCCATTTGGTTCACTCGATGAAATAGGTAAACAAAATCTCGCCATGTTTCAGCAAACGCTGAAAATGTTTTCAACTTCTGAGCAAACCACTGACAAAGAAAATGCGTCGGGAAAGCATAAAAACCGGGAAAAAAATACAGAAAACGAAGAAGTTTATGAACTGCGTAAACGACTTGACGAAATGGAACGTCAAATTAACAAGATGACAGAATAGACCCAATTTTTTTATTGAATTCAGAAGCCTGCTAAGCGACAAATATTTGGAAGCACTAGGCAACCAATTTGTTGCAGCATTCTTAAAACAGTGGAGCAAGTAAAGACACTCGAAAGTTAAATTTATTTTTTTCTCGGGAACGGAGTTTATGACCAACACAATTGTATCATGCCTCGAAAAGGGTCTTTCTAAAGAAGTAGCGATAGGCGCACCCGGTCGCAGTAGCCTAACTTTTCAAGAGCTTCGCAACCATATTCAAATTACTGCAGACGCACTAAACTCGCGTGGCATAGGCAGAAATGATAGGGTAGCGATCGTCTTACCAAACGGCCCAGAGATGGCATCGGCTTTCCTAGCAGTTGGTGCGTGCGCTACAACCGCACCGCTTAATCCCGCTTACAGAGCCGACGAGTACGATTTTTATCTCTCTGATCTCGGCGCCAAGGCATTGATAGTTGAAAAAAATAGTAGTTCTCCCGCGATAGAGGTTGCCAAATCGCGCAACATAAACGTAATCGAAATTGCTTGGTCCGAAACCGATCCTGCAGGGTCCTTCAAATTAATTGGCGAGCAAACTGGCGATTGCATCCACGGAGGCATGGCCGAGCCTGAGGATATCGCATTAGTATTACATACTTCTGGCACCACCTCGCGACCAAAAATAGTGCCGCTGACACACGCTAACATTACTGCCTCAGCGAGACACATCGGAGCCATCTTGTCACTCTCGAGCTCCGATAGATGTATGAATATAATGCCACTTTTCCATATTCATGGATTAATCGCAGCTGTGTTATCATCTGTGGCAGCTGGCGGCTCTGTGGTCTGCTGTCCCTCATTTAATGCCCTAAGAGTATTCAGCTGGTTTGATGAGGCTGCCCCCAACTGGTACACGGCAGTGCCAACAATGCACCAAGCAATTCTATCTAGAGCCATGCGTAATGCGGAGATCATGGCCAAAATATCGTTACGCTTCATTCGCTCTTCATCTTCATCGTTACCCCCTCCAATTATGTTGGAACTAGAAGAAACTTTTGGTGCGCCGGTGATCGAGTCTTACGGGATGACGGAGGCGGCTCATCAAATGACAAGCAATCAGTTGCCGCCGGGGCAACGCAAACCAGGTTGCGTTGGCGTTGCCGCCGGGCCACAAGTTGAGATAATGGGAGAAGACGGCCAAATACTGCCGAAAGGTGAGGTAGGAGAAATAGTAATTCGCGGTTCAAATGTAACCAGCGGCTATGAGAACAATCCAACTGCGAATAAGGATAATTTTAGAGAAGGATGGTTTTGCACAGGGGACCAGGGCCTGCTTGATCCGGATGGGTTTCTCAAGATTACAGGTCGGTTAAAGGAAATAATAAATCGTGGAGGTGAGAAGATCGCTCCCTTAGAAGTCGATAATGTCATTCAAGCCCACTCGGCAGTAGCACAGGTGGTTACATTTGCCATGCCCCACTCAAAACTCGGTGAGGAAGTCGCGGCTGCTATAGTATTAGTCGAGGGAGCAAATGCAAGCGAACGTGAAATTAAAGACTTTGCTGCGATGAAGCTAGCTGACTTCAAAGTTCCTCGACAAATCATTTTTGTTGATGAAATTCCAAAGGGCGCTACCGGTAAGATGCAACGCATCGGTCTTGCAGAGAAGCTTGGACTGAATAAATGAAAATCTGTATTTTTGGAGCCGGTGCCATTGGCGGATTCTTGGGGGCTGAACTTGCTGCTGGCGAACACGAGGTATCTCTGATTGCACGCGGGCCTCATTTGTCCGCTATCCAAGAGAATGGCTTAAAACTTATCCGAGATGGGTCTCAGAAGATCACTCATCCCCTGGCTACTGATAACCCCTCAATACTCGGGCCTCAGGACTATGTATTCATCACGTTAAAAGCGCATTCAGTGCCTGGATTAGTTGAACACATGCAACCCCTTTTGGGCCCAAACACCACTGTGGTCACCGCAGTTAATGGTTTGCCTTGGTGGTACTTCTATCAAACCGAGGGCATACATTCGAATAAACAACTTTCTACTGTGGACCCCGGAAACAAACAATGGAATGGCATTGGGCCTGAAAGGGTCATTGGTTGTGTCGTTTATCCTGCTGCTGAAATTTCTCAGCCGGGTGTCATCCAGCATATAGAGGGCAATCGCTTTACCTTGGGGGAACCCGACGGCAGCCGGTCAGAGCGCATGAGGTGTATATCCAAAGCACTTATTCAAAGCGGTTTCAAAGCACCCGTTAAAACGCGCATACGTGATGAGATTTGGGTGAAACTCTGGGGTAATCTTAGTTTTAATCCAATAAGCGCGCTCACTGGAGCAACACTTGTGGAGATTTGCGATGATGATGGGGTAATATCAGTTGTCCGCAAAATGATGCTCGAGGCTGCAGAGATCGCCGATGCACTAGGTGTAAACCTGTCCGTTGATGTCGAAAAACGAATTGCAGGAGCTAAGGCTGTAGGTGCCCACAAAACATCAATGCTTCAAGATTTAGAGCGTGGAAGACCAATGGAAATAGATGCACTAATCAGCGCCGTCCAAGAATTAGGTGTTCTAACTGAAAAACCAACACCAACTATCGATGCTGTACTTGCGCTGGTCAAGCAACGCGCTCGCCTAGCTGGTTGTTATTGGGAAATATGAGATGGACCTAATTAGCGTCAGGGAACTTGCAAAGAAGAGTATTGCTGCCAGCTGCCTGTATTATCTTTACGATGACTGGCGCACCGGAAGACAAATTGCTCTTGGCAATATTGAAACCGAGAGCGGGGCCCGCCACAGCCTAATGTCGACTAAGGACTCTATTTCCTACATCAGAAAAGTTTACAACGACTACTTAGCCTATGGTCGGGTACAAAAATTTCAAGGCCGTATCGCAGAGATTGGTCCGGGAGACAACTTTGGGGTTGCCCTATTGCTGCTAACCCATGGTGCGGAAGAGGTCGACGCTATTGATCGATTTTATTCGAAGAGGGATCACGATACGCAATGGAAAATATACAGTGAGTTATGCTCAGAAGAAGGTTTAGAAAACCCATTCCTCGGCGATCCTGGTGAGATTACGCTCCAAGGCTTAGGTTATCATCCAGGTGTGGCCGCTGAAGAATTTTTCGCCGCACGTAGAGAATACTATGATGTAATACTCTCAAGGGCAGTGTTAGAACATTTATTTGACCCTATAGGGGCCCTACGTGACATGGCAAAATCTCTTAAACCGGGCGGTATTCTTATCCATCGAATTGATTTGAGAGATCATGGGATGTTTCCAAACCACCACCCCCTAACCCATCTCACAATCAACGAGTTAATTTATCGCCGCATGACAAGTGAGTCAGGCCGCCCAAATCGTATACTCATTCATCGCTATAGAGAATGGCTAGAAGAAAGTAACTTAGATGGTAAAATCTGTATAACGCGCCTTGCGGGAATAAAAAATGAATTCAAACCTGTTTGCTGGGATGACATCCCGAACAGAACTCGCAATAAAGCTCTGACTGCTGTGCAACAGGTCCGCCCGAAGCTTGCCCGAAACTTACGTAACGTGTCAGATGAGGATCTCGCGGTCACGGGAATAGTGCTTACTGCAAAAGCCTGAGCCTTAAATCCATGCCTGTACATTCATAAATTGATGTTAATCATAAAGGTCCTACAGAAATGGGAAGCAAAGAAGAGAACAGCCCAAAATCAAATCAAAACCTAGTTGAAGTTCAAAGTAGTGTGAGCGATGAGGAGAAGGCATTACGTAACGGGCATAAAGGCGGGGTCCTCTGGTTCACTGGCCTTCCAGGATCCGGCAAATCAACCTTGGCGGTAGAACTTGAACGCTATTTGTTCGATTCCGGTTATAATGCCTTTGTGCTCGATGGTGACAACGTACGTGGTGGGCTCAATGCTGATTTAGGATTTTCGCCCGAAGATAGGACGGAAAACATCAGACGCGTCGGCGAAGTGGCAGCGTTGATGGCTAATGCGGGTCTAATAACTATTGCGGCATTCATTTCCCCATATAAAAGTGACAGAAGCCAAGCGCGCAAAGCTTCCGGTAAATGTTTCCATGAAATTGCGGTGGTAGCTGATCTTTCTACCTGTGAGTCGCGGGACCCAAAAGGTCACTATAAAAAAGCTCGGTCAGGTGAGATACCAGATTTTACTGGCGTGTCCGCTCCCTACGAACAACCTAAGACACCTGACCTTCTGATTGATACTGACGCCCATGACATCGCACGCTGCGTTGACCTGCTTGTGGAATATGTGCACGAGAATTTTGTATTGAAGGAAGGTTAAACGCTCGCAGCTGATCTGAGCGCCTTTGGCAATGCATGATCTGCCTTGATCAAAAGGTTTGCGAAAGCGGACCAAGTCAGGTTTGGATAAAAACGATGCCCTCCCTCTGCCCTTATCGCAGCTAATAGATCGTCAGCACCAAATGCTGCATATATATTTCGAGCTGATTCAACCACTTTTTGCGCGCCATCGAATGGCCATATGTGATCACAGTCACCGGAAACCGTTATGAATGGACGCGGCGCAACTAATGCAACCACTGCATCAAGCTCAAACCATCGTAAAATACCCGGAACTACATTTTGTCCTTCAGGATCACCTCGTGTGAGAAGCGTATCCCTAATAAATCCTATACATCCCGACGCTATAACTCCAGCAATTCGTTCATCCATAGCACTAGCAAATAGAGCCGTTGTGCCTCCGGCTGATGATCCAACTATATAAATTTGTTCGAGGTCGATAGCTATGCCGGGCGCCCCCTCAACAAGCCAATTAATTAAGGAGGTAACATCACTTGCACGTTCACCCACCAAAGACCGCCCAAGCAATAAAGCATGATTTGCAGAATCGATGCAGACAGCCTCTGACGGGCTGAATAACGAACGCTCTCGTCGTTCGCCAAAACAAGATTGCTCCAAACAAATTGCGAGAAAACCACGCGCAGCTGCCTGGCGTGCAATGTCTGCCCCATAATATATTTTTATAGGATCAGCTGGCATTCGTTCTTCACCCCAAGATAAATGCATGCCTGAATTTGTACCTTGAAGGCAGATCATTACAGGTATTTTACCATCAGGCTCAAAGCCTGGGTCCCAAACCATTCTTACTGGTAAATCCAATCCGTCTCTGACTTTTAAATAAAGACTGCGGTGCCTAAATCCATCTCGGTTAGCACAGTCTTTTAAATGGTTTACTCCCGGCGGGCCACCAAATCGTCCATACCCAGAAAGCTCGATTAGTTTAGCTCGCACTTGATCTTGCCACTCTTTGGCATCAGTAATCTTTGTGCGTTCCCAATCTAGCGTCATCTCGGCGCCCACACCGCTTCCCCGATGACGCTCAGAAGGGCTTAGTGCAACACAGCTTGGAGCTGCCGAATTTGGGTTAAATTCAAAGCCCAGCACGCGTAGCATGTGACGATGCAGGGAAATCTTGCGTGCCCTAAGCTCTGCTTTAAGCCGAGCTCTATTCATATAATTTGTTTATATCCACTATATTTTTATCTTTCTGGCTAATATTGGAATATTCCGTATCAACTGTTGAGCCATCTTGTTGGGTTTCTCGCGCAAATCTGCATTGAAAACAAGGTCTGGCCTTACCGGAATATGCCACTCAATATCTACTCCAACAACGTTGCTTTCTTTGCCTTTTTTTGCAGCGGCGTAAAGCCCCTTAACATCCTGCTCGATAATAAAATTTATAGAAGCATCGAGGTATACTTCATAATAATCATCGAAGTTTTCCCGATTCCATCGCAATAATTCTGGATTATTGTAGAGTACGCCGACGACTACAATACAACCTTGCCGTGACAAAAGCTGCGCCATGCTTTGGAGTCTTCTTACTTGAAGAATACGATCTTCCTCTTTGTATGACAAATTATGTCCAAAAGCCTCGCGCACCTCATCACCGTCTAAAAGCACCAATGCCGGTAAATGAGGTTTTGCTAAGTCCCAAAATGCTTTGCATAAGGTAGTTTTACCTGCGCCGGACAACCCCGTTACCCAAATCACCATCTTAATTTTCCACAAATTGCATTAATTCAACGCTTTGTCATCTAGCAGACGCACAGGTATTTGAATAAATTTGTTCTGGCTGGGAGTAACCTCGCATCGCTAGAATATCGGCTCTTTCTTTTTCCAAATATGATCTTAACTGAATGATTACGTCAGCATGCTTCGGATCTTTTGACAAGTCTAACAACTCATCTGGATCAGACCGTTTATCAAATAGACCCAATATTTTAAGCTGCGATCCGATAAGAACTAACATCATGCGATAGAGTTGTGTGGTAACTGTAAAATACAAATCGCGGTTTTCTAGGTCAGCATTCCCTGAACCTGCGCTTTCTGTAATTACAGCTTCGCATCCACCATCAAAGGCCGATACCCCCCTGAAGCTTTTGTGAGCAGCTATGCCCAATGCGTCCAAATACGTGGCGGTTATTCCCATACTATCTATTAACCCAATGTTTTTTGGGATCGAATCGCAACCAGAGATAATAAGGGGAATATCTATATCTTCACAATGTGTTCGAAGCGCTACATTACCTCTTTTACGCGGGCTGCCCGCGTAAAAGTTTCCATGGTCACCGGTAATTACTATTACGGTGTCATCAAAGCGTCCTACACTACGCAAAGCACTAATTACCTTGCCAATTTCACGGTCAATCAACATAAGAGCAGTGTCATAACTGGCTCGGCGCTTCGTTTTCCCTTTCAACCTTAGCCAAACCCATTTAGGCCACATGATTAAACGCTTGAAAATGTGTGACGGACGGGACAAGGAACGACAATCATGCAGATCCATCAGGTGAAGGTGGACTGACCAAGGTCCGTCGTTTCTCGTAACAAAATCAGATAATGCGCCCATCACTTCATCAGCCTTAGTTTCGAATTGCGCCAAAAATAACAATGGAAAATTATATTTGGCAAAAAACTTCTCCGATCGCCATCGAACAGCCTCCAGCACCCTCCAGAACCAATAACCGAAACCTGGCTTCTTTAGTCCCAGATAACGCCAATATAATACGGGAGGAATGGTCATCATTTTTTCAATAACTGTGTCAGTCGAATGTTCAAAAAGATTAATTTCTGCACGACATCCAGCGGCTACCTTTTCGTTTATTTTTCTCAGTCTTGATGACCACGTAATGCCAGGACCATCTTCTGAAATGCTGGCCACTCTCCGCAACAAAAATACAAACTCATTTTTTAGCAGGCTAACTATCTCGCGTTTTGATAGATCTCCACTCTCCCATCTCTTCAATTCATACTGTAGGTTCCTGCCGATCAAGTGCGCAAGTATAACGCGCGAATCCATAGCGGTGTGCATATCAGAAAATCCACGATCATAACCATGCGTTATGCCAAGAACGTTGCATGACGCCATCATCTGAGTTGAATAACCTGCATCACTCAACTGCTCAGCATAGCTACGGGGACGGTGCCTAATTCCATTATTATATCCACCGTGATCAAGCGGATAGGTCAAACTAAATAGTGCCGGCAATACAAACTGTGTTGCCTGAGCGTTAGCTACAGCCCAAGTAACATCTCCTTTCTCTGCAACGTAGGCGAGATTGGGAGTGACTTTTCGAGTGTGTTCCAATTCTGATAGAACATCATAACGTAATCCATCTATAACAAGGAATATGCCGTTTTTTTGTTTTGCCTGTCTTTGGGCACGATCAAATTCCATAAAAGATTTTTTCATAAGGTCTGCTGCGCCTATTAATAATGACAAATGCCGATTGTTTTGAACAAATGCAGCATGAAGGCCATACAATGATAGCATCTATTTGACTATAAAATTCTAACATTATTCTCTGACTCGCAACCGAGCCTTTGTTTCATAAAAAACCAAATACTTGACCTTTCGCTGCCCGCAAAGTTAAATAAGAGTGTTCGTGGGATGAACGCATTAAAAATCCCAGTATGGCTGCGAGTTGTAGTGCAATACGTAGCTTATTTGACCGTAATTTTACGCTGGTGGGAATAATCTGATAAGTTATTCACCCGGCGTGCGGTAGCTTTGGGTCGCACTGATTATCCATATTGTTTGGAGAGGTTAATTGACCTCAACCTTGTTTAGTCTGAAGGACAGAACCGCCTATGTTACTGGCGGCTTGGGAACCATTGGCACTGCCATTTGCCGTGCGCTGGGCTCTTGCGGCGCATCTACAATTGCTTTGGACATAGATTTGCCTGAGCCTCAGCCAGAAAACTCAATGTACTTCGATAGTGCCGAACTCAGTAATCTCAGCACACGGCTAGACACCCTAGAATCACATTCGGGTATTGCCGACATTTGGGTTAACGCCGCTTATCCACGAACGAGCGATTGGGCCAAACAATCACAAAAGACCCTCACTCAAGAAAGTTGGGCGCAGAATGTAAGTCTTCAGATGAATAGTTATTGTCTGTTATCATCTGCCATAGCAGAGCGCATGGCAAGTCGTGGCGGAGGATCTATCATAAATCTAGGATCTATTTACGGATTGGTTGGTCCTGATTTCAACATTTATGAAGATACTGACATGACACTACCGCCAGCTTATGCAGCAATCAAAGCTGCTATCATCAACCATAGCCGTTATTTGGCAAGCTATTATGGATCTCAAAATGTCCGGGTTAATACAGTATGTCCAGGCGGAGTTTTAAACGAACAACCAAAACGCTTTATAGCTAATTACTCGCGCAGAACTCCGATGGGGCGGCTCGCCACTGCGGAAGAAATAGGAGGGCCTGTCGCATTTCTCGCTTCTCCTGCTGCATCTTATATTACCGGCACGGTATTAACCATAGATGGCGGCTGGACGGCAATCTAGTAATCATTCAAAAATATTATCAGCGAGAAAACACGTGAAAAATACTTGGCGATTTGGCACTAAAGAGCTCAATTATATTCGGGAGGTCCTCGACTCAGGTTTTGCGTCCTCAACCTCAGGCAGTATGAACAACCGCTTTGAGCAAGCTTTAGCCGAAAAAGTGGGAGCACGCTATGCAGTCACCTTCAACTCCGGCACTTCCACACTTCATGCCGCGCTTGACGCAGTTGGCGTCGGTTATGGTGATGAGGTAATTACTACTCCGCTGACAGTCATTTCCAATCTTGACGTAATTCTGGCGCAAAATGCAGTGCCTGTTTTCGCGGATATCAATCCAGACACCTTCAATATAGATCCAGTAGAGGTGGCAGCAAAAATCACTGATAGAACTAAGGCTATTATGCCAGTCTCTCTTTACGGCCTTAGCTGCGATCTTGGCCCACTGATGGAAATAGGAAAAAAACACCACATTGCCATTATAAACGATGCAGCAGAAGCTTACGGTAGCCGTTATAACGACCTGCCTATAGCTAGCATTGCTGATATTACGAGCTATTCAACAGAAAATTCAAAGCATATCACTACAGGCGATGGAGGGATTGTAGTGACAAACGAAGCAGCTCTAGCAGAAAAAATGCGCAAGTTTGGCAGCCTCGGCTATGCTGCACTCAAAGCTTCAGATGGACGAATCCGTTCGAATAAAGATATTTTCCAAAACCCTAACTACAAACGCCATGACGCTTTCGGTTACAATTATCGCATGCCAGAGGTTGCAGCAGCGATGGGCCTTGCACAAACTGAACGGCTGGAAGACTTTTTAAAACTCCGGAAAGATATTGCGACGCTTTACATCGATGCAGTTTCAGAATGTGAGTATCTCACCCCACAGACGGTGCCAGCAGGTTGCAACAATACTTATTGGACAGTAGCAATGCGCTATGAACGAGATGATGTCTCATGGCAAGAATTTCGTGAGAAATTTATTGATTTTGGTGGCGACGGAATTTATGCAGCCTGGGCATTACTTTATCATGAAACAATTTTTGCTTCCGGTGCGTGGAAGCGCCGATGTCCACCACTCTATAACCAAATTAACTACCCGATAAAAGGACATTGTCCGAATGCGGAGAGAGTGCAGCCAAAAATCATGCAATTTGTGAATAATTACGGCACAATTGATGAAGCTGAACCGTTCGTTGAAGCGCTTAAAAAAACTATCGCGTATTTTTCATAATAAGAGCTTCGCCAAATGGCCGCCATAGAATCTTCCATGCTAAAACTTAATGAATTGCCGCCTCCTGAAAAAGTAACAATTTTTAATGCTTCCGAAGGCCTCAATAGAAGTCTGATTATAGACTGCATTCATCAACGTGGGTTTTGTATCATACGAGGACTATTCTCTGAGAAGAAATTAAATGCTGTTTTGACGTTAGCGGAAAAGTATTTTTCTACTCCTGCTATCGCTGGTGCCCCCGGCTATTGGAAGGTAGATCATCCAAAAAAATTGATCCACCCATTCACCCTTGGGGGCAAAGCACTCGACCTAGTTCTTGATGAGCGCGTTATAGATATTATTGAGTCCGTTATGGGGGGAGAATGCATCCTTGCCGAAACAATGTTGAAGTTCGATAAAAAAAGCAAGTACACATATTTCCCTCTTCATAGTGATTTTGCAGTTGGTTGGTCGAAGTCGGGAGACCATCAATCAATGCTCGACATAGAGGCGCTTAAAAAAGTTTTGGGGATTGGCGGTGCATTATACCTTCATGACACTGTTGAGGGTGCTTTTAGGTATTGCGACGGCACGCACCGTATGCTTTCGCCCCGAGGACAAAAATTTCACTCATACCCGAAAAAAGAACAAGAAGCGATGTTAGCGCGTATCGTTTGTTGCGAAGGCTTGAGAGGTGATTTGATCTTGTTCGACGATCGTGGATTTCATGGACCGTCTCAGCCGGCAAAAGAAAACCGTACTGTAATTCTCCTAGATTATTTTAATGTCAATACTATCGGGCGGACGCAAGTAGCACCCATGCCGATTTGGTCGACCGACATCGCTTCTCTAACGGACAAGCAGCTCAGAGTGGCTGGAGTAGGTGCTAACTTCATGGTATCTCCCATGAATTATGCTCACACAAGGTTTCAACATAATAAATTGCATAAGCCCCTAGCTTGGGTGATAGACCATGCCTACCTGCCACAACATTTCAAAAATCTTGTTAAGCACTTTATAAAGAGGACCTAGGAATGGCAACGATAGCACACAATCTCTCACGCCTACTTCCGCGCGCACTCTTTAGTTGGGCTCAACCAAAGTGGCATTTGCTTTGTGAACTTTGGGAGCTCTACATCAGCCAGGGTGGGTCAATTGGACGAGATTTGGAATTATCTTGTTGGGTAATTAATAAACCCCTAGGGCAAAAAAAAGTGTGTGTCCCCGCTCGGTCATTTAGAGAGTTTAGACGCATTGTTCGTTTTGGGACCAACCCAAATGACCTTGTCTTTCACTGGATAAACATGATTGATGATTGTGAGGTGTTGTACGATATCGGAGCTGCGAATGGACATGAAGCTCTTTCCACCCACAGCTTACACGGGTGCCACACGGTATTTGTTGAAATGTTTACACCTAGCATCGAATCAATTTTAAAAGGCGTCGTTTTAGCTACCCGCAGTAGCAGCGTACCTTCAAATTTTGATGTAGTAGCGGCTGCTTGTGACCGTGAAGATCGCTACGCCAAGGTTCATTTGCATAATCCCCCCGTTGCTGGCGGCACTTACAACTCTTTCGATAACTTGGAGGCATACTGCCGAGGCGGAAGACAGGGTGAGAAAGTTTGGGCATCCCAATGGAGCCATTCGGTATCGATTGATAGCCTGCACCAATTACACGGGCTACCAAAACCAACACACGTAAAAATGGACATCGATGGGTTTGAAGACCGTGCTATCAACGGAGCAACAGCAACATTGGAATCGAGACACGTTCGTAGCTGGATAATAGAGATCAACCCCGGCCGTGAAGCTACGGTCCACAAAGCCATGGAAGCTGCCGGATATTGCGACATCGCCCATTTTGTTCATTATGAAGAAATCGATGATTGCGAAGATCATTTGTTTGTACGAAATGACCTGGCCGAGGACTATAAAAAAAGATTGAAAGAAGTGCGCCTTAAACTTTATGGTGATAGTCCAAAGTGAGGCATTTTTTAAACCAAATAATCGCGATCGCGACGAATATCGGCCTGCCTAATCCGGCTACGCCACCATTCAATAGTTCGCGCAAGGCCCTCTTCCAAACCAGTTACAGGCGACCAACCAGCCTGTGTCTCAAAATTCTCCGCGCTAGCGATCAATTCAAATACTTCGGAATTTGCTGGCCTCAGTCGCTCCGATTCTTGCTCGACTGGTTTGTTAACACCGGAAAGAGATTGCACCATTTCTACAATCTCACCTATGGAAACAGCATCCCCACTCCCTGCATTATACGCAACTCCTGGATCCAAGCCATCTGCAGAGCCTGCACTCATGAATGCTTTAACTGTATCAGAGACAAAGTTGAAGTCCCGCTTTGGGGTCAAATCGCCAAGCCGAATTACATCGCACGCTGGATCCAGTGCCTGACGAATAATTGTTGGAATTACGGCCCGTTCGCTTTGGCGAGGACCGTAGGTATTAAACGGTCGAAGAATAAATACCTGAAGGCCAAAAGAACGTGCATATGCTTCCGACATCATATCTGCAGCCACTTTACTTGCCGCATAGGGTGATTGGGCATGCAACGGATGGGCCTCAGTAATAGGCGTGCATTGGGCAGTACCGTAAACCTCTGAAGTCGAGGTATGTACGATCCGCTTTACGTTTGAATATCTTGCAGCCTCTAATACATTCAACGTGCCTGTAAGGTTTACGTCCACATAAGTCTGTGGGGCCTGGTATGAGAAAGGAATTGCAATCAAAGCAGCCAAATGAAAAATTATTTCTTGGTCATTCACCAAGCCCTTAACAAAATTGGGGTCGCGTATATCACCGCGACGTAACCTAATACGAGCCCGAAGATCTTCAGAGATGTCATCTAACCAGCCATTACTACCGAAGGAATTATATTGAGCCAGCGCAGTAACATGTGCTCCCGCTGAAACTAAGCATTCTGTTAAATGTGAGCCTATGAAACCATCAGCGCCAGTAACTAGGACTTTTTTATTCTTGAGAGCTGCAGACACTTTTACGCTAACACCTTTTTCAATTGACTCTGCACCAAAAGCCTAATTTCGATACATTTCAAATATCAGAAGTACCACCAACAACGGCTTTAGCCAATCTGCTTATAATAATATATGATATGACAAACAGCTCATTGAAGATTAGTACTCCTGCACCAACGCATAAAGATATTGTCACGGCGTTTCGAAAAGTATTACGCCCCACGGCAGGCCTTGTAGTAGTTCACAGCCAAATTGGCGCTTTCGGCAACATTGAAGATCCAGCTGCTACAATCTTAGAAGCATTGATTGAAGCTACTCCGAAAAAAGCCACAATAGCTATGCCCACCTTTACGTTTGATTTTCTATCTTCCGGTCGGTACGACCGAGAACATGACCAATCCGAAACAGGATTACTCACCGAATATTTCCGGTGCCAAGAATCAGTCCAGCGTTCCAAACACCCGATCTATTCGTATGCGTTTATGGGCCCAGAGGCAACCGCGTTGTCAGAAATAGGCGGTTCAAGCTGCTGGGGTAAGGATACTATTTTTTCTGTAATGGAAGAAAAAGACGCAGATATTATGATGCTCGGCAGTAGCTGGGAGAAATGCACGTTCTTCCACCACATCGAACAAATAGCCAATGTTCCATATAGATATCCCAAAAAGTTTAACGGTATTGCAAATTTCGGGGCCGGCGAGACACCAGTGGAAACGCAGATGCAAGTAAGAAGGCTAGATATGGCTGCGGACAACCTGTTTGATCCTATTGTCGAAGCCCTCAAAGACAAGAAACTAATTCGAACTTCGAACCTGGGGCGGGGTGTCGTTTCCGTTGCGAGTGCTCGTAATATATTCAATGTTGGTTCAAATTTGCTCAAGGAGGACTCTCTAGCCTTAATTGCAGACAGAGAAGCATATATAAATGCCAGAGACACCACCCGAGTTGCTCTTCTCTCATCAGCCAACCTTGATACTTTTGCCGACCAATTCGAAGCAGCTGCATCAGAGTGGTTAGGTAGAGCTTCCCGTATTTTTGTTCCACCATTCGGGCAATATCGGCAAAATATTTATGGAAAAGATAGCGAATTATTTAGCTTCGATCCCGAATGGTTATTTTTTCTCGAACGCGCGGAAGATATTTTAGGGCCTGTATTATTTGAGCCATACGAGTACAAAGATATTGGCTCTTGGATTAATGACCTCGAAACTCGAGTTCAGTCGTACGCGAAGACCATTCGCTTGGCTCGAGAGGAATCGGGTGCAAAAATAATAGTCTTGAACTTTGCGTCGCCAGCTAATTCTTATCTCGGCCTATCAGACAGTACCCAGAAAATGGGCCATAAAGAAGCAATCGAGCATGCCAATCGGGTTCTTACCAAGGAACTTTTAAAGGAAGAAATTTTTATTCTCGATTTCGAGGTGATAACTTCATCGTTTGGTAGCCACAATTTGTCTGATGATAAATTTTGGTATCTTGGCCGCATACCCTTCAGCCGCGACTTTGGTAATTTTCTCTCGCGACGCCTCTTAGGTACCATGCTAGCGCTAACTCAAAAAACAGCTCGACTGATCGTGACTGACCTAGACAATACACTTTGGCATGGAGTGATAGGTGAGGATGGGGTAGAAAATATAGGCATAGGAACTGACTTCCCGGGAAATGCCTATCGTGATTTCCAGAAAACGCTAAAGGCACTGGCGAAGCGAGGCATTGCACTAGCAATCTGCAGCAAAAATACAGAAGTAAACGCGCTCGCTGCCTTTTCCAAACGGCCAGAGATGGTTCTGAATGAGGATGACTTCGCAGCAAAGCGTATCAATTGGACCGATAAAGCTAATAATATTCGCAGCATAGCCGATGAAATGGCATTAGGACTTGGCTCAATATGCTTTCTAGACGATGATCCTCACGAACGTGCTTTAGTGCGGAAACAGTTGCCGGAAGTGTTTGTGCCTGAGCTACCTAACGACCCAGTAAACCGTCCCCGCGCTCTGCTAGAATTACCTTGTTTAGAATCACTGGAAGTAACACCGGAGGACCTTCGACGTTCCCAACAATACAAATCTCGTGCTGCCATAGAGAGTGTTCGTCAAACAGCAGTGTCACTGGAAGATTTTTATTATGATTTAAAGATGTCGTTGTCTTTCGAACCGCTTAACAAAGCCAACCAAAACCGCGTTCTACAACTCATCGCAAAAACAAATCAATTCAATACAACCACCCGAAGGTATCAATCTTCTGATTTAAAAAAGCTCCGTGCTGCAGGTGCGGAGATCTTGGCAATTAGCCTACAAGATAAATTTAGTGAAGCGGAAATCATTGGAGTTATTATTTTAAAATGGCAGGCTAAATATGCAATTATTGATTTGTTTTTACTGAGCTGCCGAGTTCTTGGCCGCACGGTAGAATGCGGCATACTTGGTTGGATAGCGAACCGGGCGCGAAAGCGAAGTATTCAGTTTTTAGAGGGCGAGATTATTGAGACGGAACGTAATCAGCCTGTTAGAAACGTATTTACAGACAATGGATTTTGCAAAGAAGATAATGGGAAATACAGTCTCGAACTAGCCAAGTCGTCGCTCACCATGCCAGCTTGGTTCACTATCAAAGGGATAATGAATTGAGCAATAATGATACTCTTGCAGTCCGCGATCTAAGCATTGAGGAATTGTCGCCTGGGATGTTTGCCTCCTTCGATACTCTGCTCGGGCGCTCGAAAGTTGATGAGTTTGCTTCTCTCACTGGCGATGTATCCCCCATTCATGTTGACCCCGCCTACGGCGAGGGCTTGCCTTATGGCGGAAATATTGTTCATGGGATGCTGACTGCGGGACACTTTTCAACTTTGGTAGGTGTGCTGCTTCCGGGTCGTCGAGCCCTATTATCAAGTCTTTCGGTCGACTTTCAGGAACCAATCTCTGTAGGTTCCAAAGTCACAATCACTTGCCGTATAGTAAGTATTAATGTAGGTGCCTCTACCTTGAATATGAATCTTGTAGCTTTACATGAAGGACTTATTTGCGCCCGCGGGCAGGCTATCGTAAAAGTACGTCCATAAACTGGGCTCTGAACGCGCCGGAGAGATCTATGAAACGTAAGCTCTTTTTTGCTGATCTTAATTATGTCAATCCTGACAAGGAATGGACAATAATCCCATTCCCTCTGAATATTGGGTTTATTGCGGCTTACACACAGAAAATGCTGCCGGATCTCTTCGAAATACAAATTTTCAAGGATCCGAGCTATTTCCTTCAAGCCATTAAAACTCAAAAACCGGATGTCGTCGCATTTTCGAATTATATTTGGAATAAAAATCTGACTATTGGGTTCGCAAAAGAGCTTAAGCGCCTACACCCTGACTGCGCAACAGTCATGGGTGGACCAAATTATAATTTCACCGAATTAGAGTGGCTTGACTCCTTTGTCCGAAAAGTGCCCGAAATCGATTTCCATATTGAGGGAGAGGGTGAGGTGAAGTTCTATAACCTTATGGCCTGTTTATCTGCTCATGATTTCGATTTAGCTGCAGCAAAAATAGCATCGCCGGCTGGCACAGCTTTCTTATGTAATAATACCAATGAATTGATTGCGAATGTTACGCTCGATCAAGATGGCACATGGTCTCGCTTTGAAAATATTGATGTAGATTTGAAACGTGGGCGGCTCCTAGACTTAAATGATGTCCCTTCACCATATCTAACGGGTTTATTAGACGAGTTTCTAGCGGACACATCATATTGTCCTATCATCGAAACTAATCGCGGCTGTCCTTACACCTGTTCATTCTGTAATTGGGGCGCAATGGGAAAGTCAAAATCAGCAATGTTTAGCCAAGATAGGGTAATAGAAGAATTGCACTACATTGCTAATAACAATAAATCTATTACGCCTTACTTGTATGTAGGAGATGCCAATTTTGGCCTATTCCCTCGGGACGTTGAGATTGCGCAAGTACTTCGCGATCTAAAGGATAATACAGGGTTTCCGCAAAACGTTTATTTGTATTTTGCCAAAAACAGCTCTGAGAAAGTCGTACGCATAGCCGAGATACTTAAAGATATGACGCCCATATCACTTTCACGTCAAACGCAAAATAAAACCGTTTTAGACAACATAAAGCGTTCAAACATCTCAATCGATACATTCAATAGCCTTGCTGAGCTCGCCAAAAAGCTCGGGATTGACAGCAATGTTGAACTTATATTTGGTTTGCCTGGCGAATCAAAACAGAGTTTTCTCGATGGAGTTGAACAAATTGTGCATCAAAAAGTAGATGGGCTACACATCTTCCCTGCGATGTTATTAAATGGCTCAGATATGGGAACAAATGCAAGCCGAGAGCGTTATGGTTTAAAGGGGGAGTGGCGTTTGATTGATGGTTGTGCGGGCGAATATGGTCCCGTTCGCGCCATGGAATTTGAAGAAATTATAACTGAGTCGGCCGCCATATCGCGTGACGAGTATTTCGAATTGCGTCTATTCCATTTCTTACAAACACTCTTTCTAGACACAAAAATTTACAAAGATGTAGATGTGCTTTTGGGTAACCACAGCATTGTGGACTTGATAGTAAAGATTATCGATAAATTCCCAGAGGCGCCGAGGCCCTTTAGGCAACTCATGGAAGACTTTATCCAACAGGCAAAGGGCGAATTTCACACAACACCTCCGGAAATTTTCAGCTCAGAAATGATTAAGGCTGCGCAACAGCAATCAGTTAAACTAAATCCATTATACATCGCCAAATTATTGCACAGTGATGGGGTGCGCCCGGCATTTCATAATTTTCTCACCGATCTGATCTTGGTGTTAGGCGATTCTAACCACGATGAAATAGCTGGTGTGCTTGAATTTATTGATGCATCAATTTACCCGTTTGACGACCAAATGACCCGAGACGTTACGATGCATTTTGATGCGGCCGCTTTTGCACAAAGACCTCACTATGAAAAAACCAATGTAAGCAAATACCTTCTCAAGAAGCCGAAACAATATCGATATGTGAAACCATTCACGTATGAGAAGTTCACTTCGCTTTATAGTGGCCGCCAACATTCAGATAAAGTTTATGAGATCCTTGTTCACCATACCCATGAAACGTTTCGTCACACTCTATTGAGCCGCTTACAAGGCGAGTCCACTGACCTGCCAAAATGGGTTCCGGAACCAGCCATAGCCAAACCACAAAATAGCGACCGCGTGATTCGTCTCGAAGGTGGCTGGCTCTATTAGGCTCAAAAGGCCTTCAATGGCATCAACTTTGTATCACAAATGAATTCATTTACTGCCACAAATATTCGGACTGGCACCGCGGCCGACCTGAAAACCGCTCTCGTGACTGGTTCAACTGGCTTGCTCGGTCATGCAGTATGTTGTGCACTTCGTGATGACGGATGGCGAATAGCTCTTAGTGGCCGCAATGAAGTTGCACTAAAGAAGCTTGCCCGCACACTTGGAGACGATGCGATTCCACTGCCCTGTGATCTGTCTCTTCCAGAAGCTGGTGCCAGTCTAGCCCACGATGCAAGTGAAGCAATGGGTGCGCCCCATCTTTTTATACATTTGGCCTCACTCCCGGTGAAGCCTGTTAATTTCTTAGAGTCTGCCTCAGACCTAGACCAACAAATTGCGGTCAATGCAAAAGCATTCGTTCAAATTTCGGCAGCATTACTACCTGAGATGTTAAGAACTCAGACGGGAGTTATCATAAGCATGCTTAGTAAAGCTATGTTGCCACCTACTCCCCCTGGTTGGCAAGCCTATACAATTGCAAAGGCAGCGCAGGCGCAAGCTGCGGCAGAAATCACAGCACGATATAGCGAGGCCGGAATTCGTGTGTTCGGTATTATCCCTGGTATAATTGCCGGTGAAACAGGTTTGCCCGGGGCTGCGCCAATATCAGATGTCGAAAAATTAGGAACGCCTATTCCAGCCACGAGGATAGCAGATACAATAATAGACCTTATCAACAATGATACATCTCCAACTGCTACAGCCATTTCGATAAATGAAAACGCTGAGACAACAGGTTTCCTGGGATTTTCATTCAACCAAGAAGCAGTTCCCGAACTGGTAATGCCCCAAAGCGATACCTTAAATATCCGACTAGCTAAAATAATTCAGACCGTCTTAAAATTACCCAAAGAAACAGAGTTAACCAACGCCGAGCTCGGGGTATTATCTGGCTGGGACTCACTTGGCCATATTAAACTAATAATGGAGATTGAGTCCCAATTTAACATTGTATTCAATACTGAAGAGTCCACAAATCTTACCTCTTTCTCAAGTATACGGGATGCACTGGCACGCCGCGGCATCACATAGACAAGTATGGAAAACACCACCCCCAAATCAAATTTTCTAAGTCCGGAAGATCTGCAAACGCTACTATGCAAAAACCGTAATCAAGAAAATCTTACAAAAGAAATAGCAAACTTTTTTGATCGCTTATTTCCAATTATGCGAAGCATCACAGGAGATGGCGTCCGCGAAACAATCAAAATCCTCTCTGAGTTGCAACAGCTAGAGTGCCAGGAGACTGCTTCAGGCACACAGGTGTTCGACTGGACAGTGCCGAAAGAATGGGTCTTCAAAGAAGCATATATAAAGGGGCCTGATGGCAGCAAGCTACTTGATGTCAAGAACCATACGTTACACTTACTTAACTATTCTGCACCATTTCAAGGAACCTTAAGCCGGAGTGATTTGGACAAACATTTGTATAGTTTGCCCGAACAGCCTGACGCCATCCCATATGTTACTAGTTATTATGATGAGAGATGGGGTTTTTGTCTGCCCCACAAACAGCGCATGGCGATGCCAGATGGAGACTACCAAATTCTGATAGACACTGAGTTTGTTGACGGTGCGCTAACAATTGGGGAATGTGTGTTACCCGGTGAGAGTAACGATGAAGTTTTGATTTCTACAAATATCTGTCATCCCTCACTTGCTAACAATGAACTTTCGGGCCCACTCGTTACAGCATTTTTGGCGAGATTAGTCGCAAGTTGGCCTAACCGTAGACTTACTTATAGATTTGTGTTTTTACCAGAGACTATTGGCAGTCTAGTTTATTTAGCACATCTTGGAGATCACCTAAAATCTCATGTAGTTGCAGGATATCAAATTGTTTGTGTTGGCACCGACCATCCCTACCTTTTAAAAACGTCCCGCCAAGAACAAACCCTTGCCGACCGAGCGGCCAAAACAGCACTCAAACAACTACTCGATGGTGATTTCGAAGTACGGGAATTCAGAGCAGATTGGGGGAGTGACGAGCGACAATATTGCTCTCCAGGCTTTAATCTGCCGATAGCTTCCATATTGCGGTCAATTTACGATGAATATCCCGAATATCACACCTCGCTGGATAATCGTTCTTTTATATCTTTTTCATCAATGGCAGAAACAATTCAAACCTGTGCTTTCATATTACAGCATCTTGATAATAACAGAACGTACATCAGCCAGGTTCAGCACGGCGAAGTTCAACTTGGTCGGCGCGGCCTTTATCCAACCCTCGGAAATTATCAAGAAAACCTTGATCAAGTCTCCGCAATGCTGTGGTTAATGAATTTATCTGATGGAGGCAATGACCTTATTTCAGTGGCTGAACGAAGCGGCTGTGACATTCGACTACTCCACCATTTTGCGAAAGTATTCTGTGAGATGGGCTTACTGAAGGAAAAAAATGATGGTTAAAAAATCCATCCCGGTACCTGATGCAAAGCCCGATGACCTTATTTGTGCCTGTAAAGGCTTAAGGCTCAAAGATTATCACAAGGAACTTCAAGAGAATCCCGAGCTCTCGTTTGAAGACGTACTCAATAAAACTGGAGCCGGCAGCAGCTGCACCGCGTGTCTCCTTGACTTAGAATACTTCTACGTCAGTTTGCCTCGCGAAAAAAATGCACCCAATAAAGCTGCTAAAGCAAGCATGGCCGACGAGCGTTCATTAAAGCGAAAAATATTCGATTTTATAGATAGAATATCTCCTTCCGTGCCTTACAAGTTAGCCAATCGGTTTCCTATAATATCGGGCGCCGGAATAGACCAACATATTTGGGTGTCGAATCGCAGCTTACTTTTTGAGGGCGATCGCTGTGGGCCCTCCTTTGATGTGGATTTTACCGCGCGTGATGCTGCCGGCAATATATGCCACCGGCAGCGGTTGAAAGTTGAACCGGAAGCTGCTTTAGATTTTATGGTTTCAAAATTTATCGCTCCTCCACAAAGCGATAGCGAACTTTCCGTCGGTTCGGTTGAAGTCATACGGCGCGGTAAAAAACAGGGTTTCCGTGGCACAACACGGCCCCAAACTGAGATACTGGCTCGTGATGGGACTTGCTCGGTACATGGCCAAAGTTACAAATATCCAGGAGAAAGATGGTTCTCTCTTACTCACGTTCCCAATGACCAGAGAGTATTTCTATCATTCATAAACTTTGCTGCAACCGAAAATGAAGTGACAATCGAATACCCAATGAATGTGGAAGATCTTCAGTTGAGAAAAAGGCATTTTGTTACCAAAATACCGGGCAACGGTGCCCACATTCATGAAGTACAAGTAACAAACTCAGAGGCAGCAGCTTTGGCGGGTCGTCACTTAGCAATAAAATGGACTGCAAGTACTGAATATAATTGTCACATATTCTGTGCAAGCCCCGACTTAGGCCGATTTTCTATAGACCATTCTTAGGGAGACGTTTTCGACTATGGCTACTAACTATTTCGTCCCTCGAATTTATTTGTTGCCGCCAGGCTACCACATGCATCTGGAACCCCCGTACCCTGCCTTTGGAAAAGCACTTACAAATGGCTCTGCAGAATTGACATGTATTACCCGGGTAGTGCACGAAGGAGAAGTTATAAAAGAAACTTCGGTGCCTCTTTCGTATGAGGGTGGAAAATTAGTTTCAGAAACACCAAAACCTATAATTTGGCATGATCATGGTGTGGCTTGGGGAGAACATCCAGGATTTCTCGAGCTTGATATACAAACAGAAAATGGCGACACCTCAATACAGGATTACATAGGCCCCGTCGCCTACGCCACTTACTATGCCCCCGGACGCAAGGCTGTTTTTGCCGATGCACCTCTGAAATATGCCTCACCGCCAACTATCGCACAAATTGCAGAATATGGACGTTTTGTTGAAGGGCAAGCAATCGCTCGCATACATCGCTCACGCGATTATGGAGAATCCATAGCACTTATCAATCCTTACAGACGCCCCATACTGGCAACGTTAGCAGGTCACGATGGCCACAAGTTACCTCGTCTTAAGGTTCCTCCTTACGCCTGCCGTGTCTTGCGAATTAGTGATATGCTTAGCCCCGAAGAGGCTGAATGGGTAGGACATATCCAGCTCACTGCAAACAATCGTGTTGTTCTGTATGACATTAAGCATTCTCTCGTTGACCCGACGCTCTTCAGTCATTTTGAGCATCTTGATCCCTTTCGGGCCGATCCAACTCATTTGCCCGCATTCAAGTGGCTCCGAATTACTATAGGTAAATTCCTAGCTAAACGCGGCATTTATTTACGCCCTTCCTACTGAATTAGTAAAGTTTCTTCTCTGATGGTTCAACAAAGGTATATTTGGATTTTTCCTACCCTTTTGCATCGCTGGTTATGGAAAGACCTTGCGCGAACATTAGAGAGAAAACTGGGACTACGACCTTTATTCATAATTGCTGATGAGCAAGACAGACAATTTTGGGAGCAGCAGTTTGGCGAACCATTAGATGCTGAGATCGCTGTTCACTTTGACTACCTGAGCTACGCGTTGGATGCCAGTGAAAAAAGTGTAATTGACCATAAAGTACTTCGCCGAGCCGCTAACTTTGAAAAAATCCATGGAATCACATTGATGCGAGACATGGTGCTTGGCTGCCGACATATTGGTCGCGCTTTTATACTAGGAGGAGAAGGCCACCCGGCATCCAAAGTGTCAAAAATGATAACTCGCCAAGGCGCGGTACACACTTGTATGGCTATCACTGATGACTTTGAGAAAATGGCTGAAAACTATCCTCCTAGCTTGATGCTAGTAGGAGGAGGTGGTGGTGGTGTTTATATGAAGTCAGCATGCCTGATCGCTCGAAAAAACGGCATCCCATTCCGATCCCTAGTGCATGCGCGGTTTGCCGACTATTACCTGTGGGCTGACAGCGAATTCGAAGAATCTGAGTGCTTCCGACAATTTCACACGTCACAACCCACACCGCAAAAAGTCGATATTGATTATGTACACAAACACCTCACACCGACTGGCTTATCTGTCGTAGGGTTTGCACAAATGCGGGCAGGGACTGATTGGCTCAAGATAATGAGACGAATTGTGATAATGCTCCTGCGAAATATTTATGGTGTATTACGCGGTTATCGAAAGAGCCGTGTAGGACCATCATCTGTGGAGACAGCACGCATGATAATTCGCCAGCGACTTGATCGAAGAAAACTAAAAAAACTAGCTACTATCAAAATTAAAGATATACCGGTTTCAGAAAAAGTTATCTATTTTCCTTTACAAACCGAACCCGAACATTCACTAAATGTTTTATCGCCTGAACATAGCAATCAACTCGCAACAGCGGTTGAGTTAGCTCTCAGTATGCCGGCCGATGCTATTTTGGCAATTAAAGAACACCCATACCAAATTGGCCGGCGTACAAAAGGCACTTATGACACCCTGGCAGCTCTTCCCAACGTTGCATTCATAGATATTGATGAGAGCAGTGTCGACGTCATAAAGCGCGCAGACCTTGTCGCTGTCATAAGTAGTTCGGCAGGCTATGAGGCTGCCGCATTAGGAAAACCAGTATTGCATTTTGGTCGACATGGACAGGCGCTTGATCTTCCACACGTTCATGGAATAAAGGGGTTTTCTGATCTGATTCGTATTCCAGAAATTATTTCAAACAACACTGAAGACGCTCAACAAAAACAGCGTCGCGATGGAGCTCGCTACTACCTTGCAATTGAAAAATACTGTCTGGATATGTCCTCTCTTGATGCTCACGGGCGCACTGCACGGCCAACTCCCGAAGAAATATCTGAGATAAGTGAGTCTCTTTTAAAGACTCTCCCCTCTACATTGCTCGATGCTTCTGAAACGAGAACCTAGGTCAATTGATGAATCTGTCAGAGTTAGCGAAAATAAAGGTTAACCTTTTTGGTGAGAAGTGTGGCCTGCGCCCATTTGAGGCGAAGCATTTGAAAAATCCTTTATATCTTGGTTGGCTTCGAGACCCAGAAGTAGTCAAAAATCTTAATTTACCGCATTATCTTGAAACCCATGTTTCCTTCAATCAGATTGCTGCTTATTGTCATTCTATTTGGAATTCGCCAGATGATATTTTTTATGCATTGCACCTTGCCAGCGACGATACCTTCATTGGAACTGTCAAGGCCGGTCATATCAACTGGTATGCAGGTACAGCAGACCTTGGTATATTGATAGGTTCGAGAACGATGTGGGGCAAGGGCATAGCCAGCGAAGCCCTGTCACTGCTCGCATTCCATCTATTCGAGAAGGCTAAACTGCGCCGCCTCACTGCTGGTGTAATGGATACGAACCCGGCAATGATTAGGGTTTTCGAAAAACTTGGTTTCCAGCGTGAGGGTACTTTCCGCCAGCAAGACCGGCTAGGCGATGCGTATATTGACCACATACATTTAGGCTGCCTAAAAGATGAATTTTTAAAAATACAGACTCGATGAATACCAAGCACGACAACGTAGGAGCGCTCATTCCAGTTCGCCTTGAGTCCGAACGACTCCCCGGAAAGGCATTGATGGAAATTTGTGGGCGGCCAATTATCTATCACTTGTTAGATAGAGTGACTGCATGCAAATACATTACACCAAAAAATACTGTGATTTGTACCACTGAAGAGCCTTCAGACGACCCGTTAGCAGAAGCAGTTGAGGCTTATGGTGCTAGCTTATTTCGAGGCTCTACCGATGATATCATCGAGCGTTTTCATGCAGCGATTACCCAATTTGATTTCGATGCGGTGATCCAAGTTGACGGCGATGATCCACTGTCGGCTACAGAATATATGGACCTAACTATGGACCGATTATTAGGCGATACCACTCTTGATATAGTTACCTGCCGGGGATTACCCCTAGGGACCGCTGTGAAGAGCTTTTCTAAGAATGCGATGGAACAAGTATTTGACCGCTACCGTTCGACCCAAAATGACACTGGCTTTATATATTATTTTACTAAAACTGGTATTTGTACTCAGGCAGAGGTTGCCCCTGTGTCGCCCGACCATATACATGATGAGGCAAGACTTACTCTGGATTACAGGCAAGACTTTGAAATGTTTAAAGCCGTATTCGAAGAATTATACATGCCGGGCCGCCTACCCGGACTTTCCGAAGTTGTAAGATACCTCCGCTCACATCCTGAAGTTGTCGCACTTAATACCAACTTGAATGAAGAATATTGGAAGCGCACTCAAGAAAAAGTTGCGCTGGAGTTTGAGGATGAAAACGGCAAACTTCACAGTATTCCCATGAGCATACCATCAATATGAAAAGGTGAAGCAATGCTTTTCTGTACCAATTGCGTAATGCCTGACTCTCGCCCAGATCTTGATTTTGATGAAAACGGGATCTGCGATGCCTGCCGCGCAAGTCAGCGCAAGTATGGCAAACACGTTGAATCTATTGACTGGGATGACCGGCGAGAACAATTTGAAAAGTTGATAGAGAGCTGCCGCAGCAATGACACTATGAAGTATGACTGCCTGATTGGCGTTTCTGGTGGGAAGGACTCAACGTATCAGGTTTATGTAGCAAAAGAAGTGTTTGGTCTCAATCCATTATGCCTATGCATAGAACCCACCCTGCCCACACCGATCGGCCGAGAAAATCTATCAAATATTAGCCGTATGGGGGTCGATCTAATCCACTTTAAGCAAAACCCAGTAGTCTATGAAAAACTTATCCTTGAGGGCTTTCGTCGGGTTGGTGATCCAGAGTGGGCCAATCATATGGCAATTTGGTCGTTACCCTTCCGGATGGCAGTTGCCCATGACGTGCCACTTATCCTATGGGGAGAATCACCGCAGATGGAATATGGTGGCTTCCACCGGGTTCAAGAGAAGAATATGCGCGAGATGGACGAAGATTGGCTTAACGACTTCGGCTGCCTCAATGGCCTTAGGCCAGAAGATATGGTGGGCGAAGAACTTGGCATAACACTCGAGGATATGAAACCCTATCGCATGCCATCTAAAGAGCGCTTACGCGAGGTAGGTGGAAACAGAGGTTGTGTAGCGGCATTTATCGGATATTTTTTAGAGTGGAACGTACCTAAGAATCTTGGGATCATTGAGGCACATGGATGGCAGAGGAGGATTGGACGTAACGAGATCACCTATACGGACTATGAGGGCCTTGACTGTTATTCAATGCAAATCCA
>MDTC01153791.1_pt1 | contig 31141 bp, 25 predicted proteins | sample 811181 | NCBI WGS metagenome assembly MDTC01 (sample SAMN05326644, study PRJNA326480) | marine metagenome | isolation source: seawater | place: Pacific Ocean: North | collected 2011
CATATTTTCTCGTTTTTCTGCTGTTCTCATTTGTAGTTCGGCCGCATTCATTTTATTCCTTGCTTCGACCATCTGCGTGAGAGCATCACGTCGAGCATCGGCTGCAAGTTGATCTCGCTGTTTCGCCGCCGAGATCATCGCTGCTTCTGCTTCAACCACGCGATGACGTTGAATTATCAAATTTTGTTTTTGCTCGATCAGGCTTTGTTTTACTTCAAGCCATTGGCGGCGCGGAGCATTTCCGGTGCGGATTAGCCGTGCCAAAGCAGCCTCCCTCTCGCGTACTAACGGTATTGTACCTTCAAGTTTTGCAATTTCTGCAAATATTGCGGCTCGTTCGGCTACTCTGCGGGAGTATTCTGCATCATAGGCTGCCGTCTTGGCTTCGTGAGCAAGCATATCCGATTTTAATTTCTCTCGATGCATACTAACTAGGTGTTCTGGTGCGTTTTCTGGAGGAATAAAATCAGGGGGGTTCTTGTCAAGTGCACGCAGGTTAGCCTCCAACCGCCTGAATTCGGCAGTCGAAGCTATGAACTCGCGAAGCACCTGTCCTCTATCCACCTCACTTTCCGTGGGGTCTAACTCTATGAGGAGGTCCCCTTTTTTCACTTCTTGTCCGTCTTTAACATGGATTGCACGCACAACCCCAATTTCTAGTGGTTGTATTGTTTGTACACCGCCGATTGGAATAATCTTACCCGTAGCAACGGCAACGATATCGACCTTGCCCATGATCGACCATATTACGGTAATAATAAAGAAGGCTGATAGCGATAATGCTACTGTCCGTGCCGCAGGTGATGCAGGTCGCTCCATGACCTCGATGGCCGATGGCATGAAAGCAAGCTCATCCTCACCGGCTTTATTTTCTCGGCGTGTATTCCACCATTCGAGCAGGGAGACTTTTATCTTTTCAACCGCACTTTTCATTTCAACTCTTCTCAGAATTTGTGCTGCTCTCTTGGGGAACAGGAGCACCCATTTGGAGTGCATGCAGTTTCGCGTACCGGCCACCACGAGAAATCAATTCCTTATGAGTTCCTTGCTCTGTAATTTCACCCGACTCAATCGTTACAATTCGATCCGCGTCCCTAACTGCCGAGAGCCTATGTGCTATAATCATTACCGTGCGGCCTTTACAAATATTACGCATATTTTTTTGAATGGCGACCTCTGACTCATAGTCCAACGCGCTCGTAGCCTCATCAAAAATAAGTATTCGTGGATTGCTTACTAGGGCGCGTGCAATTGCAATTCGCTGGCGTTGGCCGCCTGAAACCGTATTGCCGCGTTCCCCAATTTCGGTATCGTAACCTTCAGGAAGCTCTAAAATGAAATCATGCGCACCTGCTAACTTAGCTGCTGCTACGACACGTTCCATGGTCATTCCAGGGTCCGAAAGTGCGATATTATCGCGAACTGTCCTATTGAAAAGCACATTTTCCTGAAGGACGACCCCTATCTGCCGCCTTAGCCATGAGGTATCAATCATTGCTAAGTCAGTGCCATCAACGAGCACGCGACCACTTTCAGGCAGGTATAGTCTTTGTACCAGTTTGGTGAGTGTGCTTTTCCCGGACCCTGAGGGACCAACGATACCGATAACTTCACCGGCTTTCACGGTCAGATTAACTCGTCGCAGCACTTCTGGTCCATCGTGTTTGTATCGAAATATGACATCTTCGAAGCTTATAAAACCCTTTATTTGGGGCATGGTTGCACGATTTATGTTTTGACGTGGTTCCGTAGGTGTATTGAGAATGTCGCCAAGCCGGTCAACTGAGATCCGAGCCTGTTGGAAGTCCTGCCAAAGATTAGCAAGGCGCAAAATTGGTCCAATTACGCGTTGCGATAACATATTGAAGCCGACAAGCTGGCCGACAGTCAGGTCCCCTCCAACGACCATCAAAGCACCGAAATAGAGCGTTAATGCTAAAGTAACTTTGCTTATTAATTGCGCTGTTTGTCCGGAAATATTGCTTAAGTGGGTTGTCTTGAAACTTGCGCCAACATATCCTGCAAGTTGATCTTCCCATCGCCTTTGCATTTGGGGTTCGACGGCCATAGCCTTCAGTGTTTCGACTCCACTGATTGATTCTACTAAAAAAGCCTGGTTCACAGCGCCGCGTTGGAATTTTTCCTCTATTCGACGACGTAAGACCGGAGTCACTAATATTGAAAGAACAACATAAAATGGTATCGAAGATAAAACGATCCAAGTAAGTGTCGGCGAAAACACATACATCACGGCAAAAAAGACAAAGGTAAAGAAAAGATCGATAACCAATGTCAAAGACGAGCCTGTAATAAAGTTTCTAATGTTCTCTAACTCACGAACTCTTGCGATAGATTCACCAGTTCTGCGAGCTTGGAAATAGGAGAGGGGTAATTTTAAAAGGTGATCAAAAAGCTTAGCGCCCAACTCTACGTCCACTCTATTTGTGGTGTGGGAGAAAATATATGTACGCAAAAGGCCCAAAAGAACTTCGAAAATAGATACCACCAAAAGGCCAAACACTAATACATCAAGTGTAGTTAATCCTCGATGCACCAACACTTTATCTATGATGACCATAAAGAAAAGTGGCGAAACCAAAGCAAATACTTGTAAGAAAAATGACGCGACTATCACCTCTGAGAAAATTCGCTTATATCGAAGGAGAACTGGTATGAACCAGGAAATATCGAATTTTCCGCCTTTTCCGAGTATTGGCGCACGTTGAGTAATGAGAATAACTTCCTCGTTCCAAATATTCTCAAACTCTTTTCGGGAAAGGGTTTGTGGCCCGTTTGATGAGGGAGATTGTATAAGTATTTTATCTTCTGCAATCTGCCCTAAAATAATAAAGTCACCGGTATGCGTTTGCGCTATAGCGGGTAAACTGGTTTTACGCAGACGGTCCCAAGTTGTTTTGATAGATCGAGATTTTAGGCCAAACTTTCGTGCTGCTCGTAAAACATCCTGCGTTCCTAGCGGCTTTTCAGCTTCGCCAAACTCGTGACGTATAGCCTCAACGTCGCCCGGCATACCAAAAAACCTCAAAAGGAGCACAAGGCATGCTGCTCCCGTGTCGATTTTCTGAGGTTCGACTGGAGGTTTGATTTCTTTCCTATTCTTCGTCTCAGGCAAAAGTAATCTCCAAGTCTTAGCAACGAGTAAAAAAGCGGCATTAGTGAGGGCACGCGTTGAAGTTTTAACGTATTATAATTGCAATGATAATAATAGCGGATCGTTATCCATTTTTACGCTTGAGCGTGGTCAATCAGCTTTGGCTTTTGTCCAGCTATCTCGAAGCGCAATTGTACGATTAAAAACAAGCCTTTCAGGCCTGGAATCGTTATCAACACAGAAATATCCATTACGCTCAAATTGTATTGCATTACCAACAGTTACATTTGCTAGGCTTGGTTCAATTTTACATCCATTGATTACTTTTAGGGATTCAATATCAATTTGATCCTCAACATTACCTTCTTTTCCGGGTGCTTCATCTGAAAAGAGGGGATTATATAAGCGTACTTCTGCCTCTACTGCATCCAATGCAGAAACCCAATGAATGACACCTTTGACCTTTCTTCCATCTGGAGGGGGGGCGCCCTTTGTTTCGGGGTCATAGCTACATCGTAATTCTGTCACATTACCCAATTGATCTTTTACGATCTCCTTGCACTTGAGATAATAAGAGAAACGAAGTCGCACCTCGCGCCCGGGGCCCAATCTAAAGAACTTTTTTGGCGGGTCCTCCATGAAATCGTCTCGCTCAATGTAAATTTCACGACTAAAGGTTAATAATCGAGTTCCAGCATTTTCATCTTTAGGATTGTTTGATGCCGTTACTTGTTCCGATTTTCCAGGCGGGTAATTTTCAATAGTAACCTTAAGGGGTTTCAAAACCGCTAGTCGACGTTCGGCGTGTTGATTGAGGTATTCTCGAATTTCAAATTCAAAGGCTGCTAACTCTACAACTCCCTCCCTTTTGGATACTGATAGCTTTGAAATAAAGTTTCGAATTGCTTCGGGTGGTACTCCCCGACGTCGAAGGCCTGATAGTGTGGGCATACGAGGGTCATCCCATCCAGCTACATGGCCATTATCAACCAATCTCATTAAATTACGCTTCGAAAGAACTGTATGTGACATATTGAGGCGCGCAAATTCAAACTGTCTAGGTCGGGACGGGACAGGTAATTTTTCAAGTAGCCAGTCATATAACGGACGATGATCTTCAAACTCCAGCGTGCATAGAGAATGAGTAACGTGTTCAATAGCATCCGACTGACCGTGTGCAAAATCGTAGGTGGGATAAATTTTCCATAGGGTACCGGTGCGTGGGTGCGGAGTTCGTAAAATACGAAATAAAACCGGATCTCTTAGGTTTATGTTACCCGAAGACATATCGATTTTTGCACGAAGAACTTTTTCACCATCAGCAAATTTGCCGTTCTTCATTCGCTCAAACAGTAAAATATTTTCTTCTCTCGTTCGGTTACGGCTTGGGCTTTCGCGTCCGGGTGCTGTAAGCGAACCGCGATACTCTCTTATTTCTTCTGCACTTAAGTCATCTACATAGGCGTAGCCTGCTTCAATTAGACTTAAAGCCATTTGGTAGAGTTGGTCAAAATTATCGGAGGCATAATAAAGATGATCGCCCCAATCGTAACCAAGCCATTTAACATCTCTTTTTATCGCATCGATATATTGTTTATCTTCTTTTGATGGATTTGTGTCATCCAGCCGGAGATGACATCGGCCGTTGAATTGTGATGCAAGGCTAAAATTTAGACAGATGGCTTTCGCGTGCCCAAGATGAAGGTAACCATTGGGTTCCGGTGGAAATCGAGTAACAACAGTTGCAGTTTTTCCTTTGTCGAGGTCACTGCGTACCTGCTCCATTATAAAGTTGGTAGGTAATGGATCTTCCTGGTTCATTTTTGTCTCTTCATTAAATTAATCTTGGCCCGAAATAAATTATAACTTCGATACCGCTTACGCTCATTACTCTCGCGGACCAAATAGTATGACACCAGATCCTCCGATACAAATGGCGGCGCCAATTATATCCCAGCGGTCAGGTGTCTGTCTTTCTACTATCCACAGCCAGACAAGAGAAGTGGCAATGTACAAGCCGCCGTATGCTGCAAATGCTCTACCGGCAAAGCTAATATCGATCCGTGTGAGCGAATAGGCAAAGAGGATCAATAAACCTATTCCAGGCACTAGCCACCAGATAGACTTATCGAGTCTGAGCCATGACCAGAAAGCAAAACAACCGCCTATTTCCGCGACTGCCGCCATTATAAAAGTAGTGTAGTAAGACATAAGCAAACCATGACATAAGAGCTGAGAGCAAAGGTTTTTTCACACAAGGGTTACCACTAAGATAAGCAACTGTGGCAAAGATTCTGAGAAATCTTTCGAAAATTTTGTATTCGGTTACGTCGCAAAAATGACACTTTTCTGAAATGACAGAAAATATAAATGGTTAAAATCCCGGATTTTACTAAAATAACCACCTGTTTTGAATTGGATGGAACCCATTTGGACGTTGGAATAATACATATTTGCCTGTAACGTAATAGACCTGGATTAAACGATATCACAGGACGGTGCGGAGATGGCGAAAAGAAAAACGGAAAAGAAGGCCAAAAATTCCCCCACTACAAAACAAAAAAGCGGTGGGAGGAAGAAAAACCAGAGTGTTCCACACTCGTTCGATTATGATCTGTTAGTTATTGGTTCTGGTCCGGGCGGCCACCGTGCTGCAATCCAAGCTGCGAAATTAGGTAAGAAAGTTGCGTTGGCTGAAAAGAATGCAATGGTGGGGGGTGTTTGTGTTCACACAGGAACAATACCCTCAAAAACGTTAAGAGAGGCTGCTTTACACCTAACCGGTTATCAAGAGCGGTCAATCTATGGGGCTTCTTATACGGTAAAAGAAGACATTACTATGTCAGATCTACTGCGGCGGGCACACTATGTCATCAACCACGAACAAGATGTCCTTTGTCACCAGCTAAGGCGCAACAATGTTGATATTATTGCTGGCGAGGCCCAATTCCTGAATCCGCACACCCTCAAGATAGGTGGTGGTAGTTCTAGTGCTAGTGCTAGCAGAACAATTACTGCAGACAACATACTTATTGCCACTGGTACAAAAACAGCGCGTGATAGAAAAATCGTATTTGATGGAGAATATATTTTTACATCCGATGATCTTTTAGACATACAGCATTTGCCAACCTCGATAACAGTGATTGGCGCTGGTGTGATTGGCCTGGAATATGCCACTATTTTTGCTGCGATTGGTGCTCGAGTGACACTTGTGGACTCGCGTCCGCGATTACTCGACTTCATAGATGCGGAAGTAATCGATACGCTAGTATACCAAATGCGGCAGGACAGAGTTACTATTAGGCTTGGTGAGACTGTTTCTGCAGTCGAAACTTTTAAAGATGGCCACAAAACCAAAGTGAAAATTGCTCTAGACAGTGGGAAGGAGTTTGCGACTGAAAAGGCGCTAGTTTCTGTTGGGCGTATGGGGGCGACAGAATCATTGGATTTGGGCAAAGCTGGTATAGCTCCTGACGATCGCGGCAGACTTAAGGTGAATGATGAATATCGGACAGAAATCTCACATATTTTTGCGGTAGGGGATGTCATTGGTTTTCCGAGCTTAGCATCTACTTCGAGAGAACAAGGACGGATAGCTGCTTGTCATGCTTTTGGTTATGAAACCGAACCCCTTTCATCTTTCTTCCCTTATGGCATTTATACAATTCCAGAAATTTCAGTTTGTGGGAAAACGGAGGAAGAATTGACTGAGGCTGGCGTTCCATATGAAATTGGTAAAGCTAGTTATAAAGAAATTTCACGTGGCCACATAATTGGTGACGAGCTCGGGTTTCTAAAGTTATTATTTCACTTGGAGACGCGCGAGCTGCTTGGTGTTCACATTATTGGTGAAGGAGCCAGTGAGTTAGTTCATATTGGTCAAGCAGTAATGGGTGCCGGTGGTAAAATTGATCATTTTATTGACACAGTGTTTAACTATCCAACTCTGGCGGAATGTTATAAGACGGCGGCTTTTAATGGCATAAACCGTCTCGCGCAATTACCTCAAAGTGCAGATGTAGATAAGGATTCTTTGCCGGTCAGTATGTAGAAATGGCAAAGAGAGAATCAAAGATACTGAGTGCCTGTTAGAGAATAATTGCTTTAATTCTTTTCGGATTGATGGCATCGATCGCAAATAAAATGGCCTGTAAGCTCTTTAAGAAAGAATTTTCTGGAATAATATGTCTGTTGTAAAAAGACCTGCTGTTGAAATATTTTCGTGTAATGCACTTCAACAGATCCCCCAATTATTGACATTGCAAGATCGTAATCCACACAGTCCGACATATGGATGCTTTGATCGTAATTTTTGGCAGTACCGACTGGTAGATTTTCCTACCGGAATGGCTCAAGAGTTTGTCTATCCATTGGCATTGGCTTACTCAACAAAACTCCCCGAAAACCCGTATTTTGGTGACCAGGCAATTTGCGAGTGGGTAAAAGCCGGGATTCATTTTGCAGAAAAAAGCTCACATTCCGATGGCTCTTGTGATGATTTTTATCCCTACGAAAGGGCGGCTGGTGCAGCGGCCTTTTCACTTTTTGGATGTTTAGAGGCCTATCATTTACTTCAAATTAAGGATGCTCAATCAGAGGAATTTTTTACTCGTCGAGGCCGTTGGTTGGCTAAGCACCCAGAAAGTGGCAAGCTAAGCAATCACGAGGCGCTGATAGTGTACTGTCTTTATTTACTGTCTCAGAGGTTCGAAGGTTCAGTCTTTGCGCACGATTATCGAGAACGTCTAGATCGTCTTCTTTCATGGCAGCATAAAGAAGGATGGTTTGTTGAATACAATGGCTGTGATCTTGGATACCAAACGCTTACAATTGCAATGCTTGCTCAGCTTTACGAGGAAAGTAGAGAAGGCGAACTTCGAGAGCCTTTGGAGCGTGCGATAGCTATGACAGCTCAGTTTATGCATCCAGACGGTAGCTTTGGTGGTGAATATGGAAGCCGTAACACATATAACTACTTTCCACATGGCTTTGAGATTGCAGGCAAATGGCTGCCAGAGGCACTTGAACTAAATGATCGTTTCGCAATAGCTCTTCAATCGGGTCGGGCACCATGCTACTCGGATGACCATATGATTGCGCATCATATGTGGAGTTATTTGTTAGCTGCTCGCTATTACACTTCGACCCGAAATGATAAAAGATTTAGTCGAAAGAAGAGAGCTTTTTATGAGGGGGCTGGTTTACTCGTAGATAGACGTGACGAAATGGATTTATACGTGGCGCTAAATAAAGGTGGCAGTTTCAAATTATTTCGGCATGGTGAGTTTGTCGCCTCGGACACACAGATTTCTTTGAAAATGCGCGACGGTTCTACAGCAGTGTGTCATCATATCGACGATTACGCCATCGATGTCGGAGCTGATTACGTTGAGATTACTGGTAATGCCGGTTGGGCAAAACAGAAACTAATGCTTCCATTGGATAACATACTACTGCGCACCTTTATGCTTACAGTTGGAAGATTTTTCCCTGGTGTTGTTCGACGACTGTTGCAGCAACTTCTAATAACATACAAGAGAGTTGCGCCATTCCAGTTCACTCGGCGTTTTGAATGGGAGGGTGGTGAATTGACTGTTTCTGATTGTATAAGTGCTGAGAAATGGGAAGATGTTATTTCTGCTGGAGCGGGAGGGCATCAAACATCGATTTCCGTTGTGCAGAGCCGCCCATATCACCCTAGTCAACACCAACCCTGGCTTGATATCACCAAGAGAACTGAAAATTTAAAATCGGGCCAGGCCCTCAGAATTAAGCGTAAATATTAGGCCAAAGCGATTTGCATAATTGCAATGTTACTTGCCAAGCCAGTTAAGTATGGTTCTTGCATAGCTTGGTATTGAGCGCTGGTGTTTAGTGTCTATATCAACGATGACACTCATTCCAGCGCGCAGTTTTGGTTCACCACTCTGATCGGCTATCGCTAGGCGTACAGGGATACGTTGAACGACTTTTACCCAGTTACCTGTAGCATTCTGTGGTGGCAGTATTGAAAATTCTGCTCCTGTTGCGGGGCTTATGCTGGCTACCTCTGCTTGCCACGCTTTATCTGGGTAAGCGTCAACAGTAATCTTAGCGGTCTGTCTAACTCGGACATGTGTTAACTCGGTTTCTTTAAGATTTGCCTCTATCCAAACCTTATCTGCACCGACGATACTGAATACTGGCTTTCCTGCAACAACATACTCACCGGTTTGCAAATCGTGCTTCGTTACGAAACCTGAGACTGGGGCTGTAATCTCCGTATCTTCTAAATTTAGTGCAACGCGTTCTAACCGTGCCTTGGCTTCAAGCACGCGAGGGTGAGATTCCGCATCCAAGTCAGGATCACCACCAAGTTTTGCGAGCATATGTCCAAGCTCTTGGCGAATGCCATCTGCCCGACCACGAGCTCGTTCCATGTTAGAACCTGCGGCATCGAAGCGGTTCTGTGTCACAACTCCACGTTTCAATAGCAATACGCGCCGGTCGAATTCTTTTTTGAAAAAGGCAGCAGATTTTTCGCCTTCTTTGAGTTCTTCAATTTTATCAGCATAAAGCTTTTGCATTGTGGTGATATCATTGCGAATTATCGCGAGTTCGGCTGTAATTCCCTGGCGCTCAATAAGAAGAGTTGATTTATCGAGGCTAAAAAGTAATTGGCCCTGAGCCACATACTGATTTTCATTCACATGTATATTTGATACTCGTCCCGAAATGTCGGTGCTGATGGCTATCTTGTCAGCCTTTACGTAGGCATTTTCTGTCGAGATAAAACGACCACCCGTCGCATAGTAATAGGCGCCGATCACGAGTAATACCGCTGGCCCAAAACACAGTAATGCTACCCGTAAAAGCAAACGGCTGTTGAACCGGCTGAAAAAAAGGGGGATACGTTTAAGTAGTTCTGGCATTAAAAAACCTCATAGTTTCTAGCTATCTTATAAGGACTTTTCTATTTTCTTTAAGAGGGTTTCTCAAGTCTTTCAAAGGTCGCTGCATTTGATGTATTGCCAATCCTGTATTTTTTGCCGAGATTGGATCAAACTAACCACCAAATCATCCCACATGTTTTAGTAATCAGGAAATCATGTGACCGTTTTAACTGCTTCTGTCATAATCTGCTATAACTTTGTAATAAATTGTATGCACAGGGTTTAGTTATGGATGGTGAGAAATATGCCGGGGATATCACTTTGCTCGAGGCGTGGAGCGAGTTAGATGGAGATGAAAGAGCTGTTTTGATTGACGTGCGGTCTGACGCAGAGTGGGAGTACGTAGGCATCCCCTGTTTAACAAATTTAAATAAAGAACCCATATTCTTGGCCTGGGCAAGCTACCCGGGCAATGAGCGAAACATCAACTTTGTTGATGATGTAAAATCCGTTGTTCCAGAAACTGACCAGAAAATATTTTGTCTTTGCCGTTCTGGACAACGTTCAATCGCGGCAGCTATAGCTTTGACAGCCGCAGGATATGACAATGTTTTTAATATTCTCGAGGGCTTTGAGGGAGATAAAAATAAAAGTGGCCAGCGTGGTTTTATAGGAGGTTGGAGGATGCGCGGCTTGCCTTGGCGCCACAGATGATTTTTATTTCTTCTGAAAATATTTAAGCGCATTTTTTAAACACTGAAATTACGCGAGGTAAAATTTAATAGTACAAATACCGACGGGTTTTCAGAGCCCGTTTGCAGTACTGTATCGAGTCTACATTGTGGGGTTTTCAAGGGGGGGTAAAAAAGCCAGTTCAAACACATAAAGTGTATGAAATACAATGGCCTAGCGCATATAATGATAAGTTGCTTGTGTTACTGGTGTCGAGCCGATAACGTCTCGTTGTGGTGGTCAACTTGGGTAGAATGCGCTCACAAATAAGTTACATTGCATAAGAAGGATGTGTTTTTATACACTTTAAGTACAGTATTGATGAAAAAACATGAAGAATTATTAATTTTATCAGGAGTGAGTGCCCAAAGTTTTTTAAAGGGTTTTCGTCTCGAGTAAGTAGTGTAAAACGGGAATGCATCTGTGAAGCTACGTTTTTTTGCAACAATTCTTAGAGAACGCGAACTTATATTGCGTTCTCATGGCCGTGTTTACTTTCTACGACTGACGTCTGGGCTTCAATTCTGCATAATTACACTCCTCTGCGGCGTAGTCCTATGGGGGACAGGCATGACCGTAGCTTCAATTGTTCAGAGTGGTGTCATAGGGATTAAGAATGATGAAATACGCGAAGCTCGTGTGGGATATGAGCATATGTTTCGCGAGGCTGAGACATCGCTTGCGCAATTGGTAGAAATAACAAGCGCCATAAGCAAAAATCAGATGTTGCTTGCTAACAGCCTAAAAAATGCTGGAAATATAAAAAAGCAAAACTCCGTAAAGGCAAAGATCGTTGAACTCGAGGAAAAAGGCCGAAAAATAGAATTAGCCAGAACAAAATTAAAAAAATCCCTTGATAACATAGGGTTTGAGTTTTCTATGGCGGAGGGGCAACGTTCCCAGATTATCGCTACTCGTGCAGCATTGCGAGACCGAGTTGCTGACTTAGAAACTCTACTTGAAAAAAGTCGGAATCTTGAATTATCTCTTGATCAAGAGGTTGCATCTCTCTCAACTGATCTCTCTCGCTCTCGTCTCAAGCACAAGCAGGAACGTGATCGACGCGAAACTCTTGTTGGTGATGTAGCAAGACTAGAGGAAAATCTCGCAACGGCTCAGCAGTATAAACGGTCCGCAGAAAAAGATTTAAAATTGGTGTTAGGTCAACTTGCAAAGGCAGCGGGTGATCCAAAAAATTCTGGCATTAAAGAAAAACCCTTACGAGATCAGACAGTTTCTCTATTGAACAGGCTTTCGGTCCTGCATTCAGCTCACGAAAATGTCCTAGAGCAGTTATACGGTCGTGCTGCTGGTAACATTGAAGAGGCGGAAAAGCTAATTGAAATGACGGGGATCAAAGTCGCTAATATTATAAAATACGTCAAGACTTCCACAAGCAATCAGGGTGGGCCACTAGTGCCTGCTCCCGGCCCCGGGCAGTTGGCGGAGGGCTTGAGTAGTACGGTGATGAATGTCGACAGCAAGTTAGGCCGCTGGGTCGCATTACGGAAGGTTCTTGCTGTTATGCCACTTATGTCACCGCTGGATTTTTATCACCTTGCTAGTCCATTTGGCCTTAGGCTCGATCCAATAACGAAAAAACGTGCGATGCATTACGGGGTGGATTTAGCGGGCTGGAGGGGGGCGCCGGTATACGGTACGGCGCCTGGTAAAGTTGTGTTCGCTGGGCGCAAAGGACGTTACGGTAAAATGATTGAGATTGATCACGGGTTTGGTGTTCGGACACGTTACGCGCATTTATTAAAAATATCGGTTAGGGCTGGCCAACAGACTACGCACAGACAGAAGATAGGAACAGTAGGAAGCACAGGTCGAAGCACTGGTCCGCATGTTCATTACGAGGTACGGTTTGAGGGTAAGCCTTTAAACCCTCGTAAATTTATTATGGCAGGTAGGTATGTTTTTAAAGGGTAGGGATAAGGGATCCACAGCAAAGCTAATGCCGCAAAGTGACAATAAGAATCGAACACTTTCGATAATTAGTGCGAATTTGAGAATCAGCGGAAACGTGGTCACTGATGGTGTTATTCAGCTTGATGGCATTGTAGATGGAGATGTTGTGTGTGATGATTTGACACTAGGAGAGTCTGCAGTAATCAATGGCTCTATACAAGGCAGCAGTATTCGTATTTCTGGTACCGTAAATGGAGAAATAGCTGCCCGTAGTGTAGAGATTACGCGTACGGCCAAGGTAACCGGCGACATAAGTCATACTAGTTTAATGATAGAAGCCGGTGCATTCGTCCAAGGGTTATGTCGTTACGTGGAGACGAGTAACCCAAAGGAGAGTCCTAAACTTACAAAAAATCCCAAACCAAATGTGGTGGCTACTGTAAAAGATCAGTCAGAGTCCAAGCCTTCATCTGCGCGGGCAGGGAATAAATCCACGGCGAGTGGCGCCTCTGATAAAGAGCAACAAGATAGCAAATCATCAGCCTTAAAAAATCCTTCGGGAAAAGCTGGAACTACCGGGAAAAAATCATAAACGTCGATTTTGCCCGGTTTAGAATGAACGCGCGTGCGTATTTTTTTGGTCAGAACTTGCTCAGAAATATATTGATCGCTCTTATAGATTCAGGTTCCCAAAGGGACGGGACATGCCCTGTTTTTGGTATTGTCACTGACATAAAGTTTGGATGGACTGTTGCCATTCGTTGAAAACAACCAGGTAACAAAATGTCAGAATTTTCACCCCGCATACCCAGTACGGGTATATCGTGAAGCGCAAGAAATAGCGGCCACAAATCAGGAAGTGTATCTGTTTTGAGTAACGGTTTCACTAAGCTCACATCCCAGTCAGGATAAAAAATACCTTTTTCATCAACCCGATATGTACCTTCAGCAGCAAGTCGCCAGTCATCCTCGCTTTGCAAGGAAAGACTAGGAAATTTACCTTTCAATTCAGTTATAGCCGCATCCCAATTAAGCGGTGAGGTTTTTGTTCCAATGTATTCCATAATGCGTTTACGTCCCGAATTAGCAAGCTCGGGGCCAATATCATTTAAAATAACGCCGCACAAAACACGCGGGTAAGCGGCCGCCATTCCCATAGCCAGCAGGCCTCCGAGTGATGTGCCTATAATAATGACTTTATGAAGTCCTGTCAGAGCCAAGAGATGCCGAATATCATTCAAGTAAGTAGCGGGAATATAGTTATAAGGGTTTGGGTCTCGTGCGGACTTCCCTCGGCCCCGGTAATCAATGGAGAGAACTCTTCTCTCCTTTGATAAGCAAGATGCGGTCCGGTGAAAATCTTTGGAGTTTCGAGTAAGCCCCGGTAGGCATAGTACTGGTATTTTCCCATGCTTTGTTGAACCGTAGTCCCTATAATAGATGCCTAGGCCATCCTCAGCATTAAAGTAATTTTCGGTGAAGGTTGTCATTACTTAAAAATAGGATGAAAGGCGTCGTTAGATTCATCATCAGAGTTTTCTTCAAAGTCTTCGGTCGAATTTCTTCCAATTTTTTCAGTGCTTTGTCCATTTCCCTCATATGTGTTTGTCTTGTTAAAGCGTCGTATTTTATCCTCAAATGAGGTAGATATACCTTCTGAGATAATAGGTGCAGCCAACACCGACATGCGCTCTTTTAAATTTGTTGTAGATCCCTCATTGTGACGGGCACTGCCATTTAGTCGGGTAATCTCAAAATTTATCTTGCCGAGCGTCATTACAATTTTTCTGTTTGAGCCCCTGTTTTGGTAAACATTTCGATTCTCTAAAACTCGTTGGACATAATTCCGCGTTTCCTTGTATGGGATTTTTTCAATCCAGTCGACCTTGTCTTGGATCGAAGGCCCCGGACGTCCGGAACGGCGTATCCATTTGTTCACGGCGCCAGGTCCCGCATTGTAGGCGGCAAGTGCTAAAATTTCGGATCCATTATAGCGCGCCAATAATTGTTTAAGGTAATATTGTCCTAGGCGAACGTTATAGGCCGGATCACGGGTTAAACGCACTTTTGAGTAACGCACACGCATCTTGCGAGCCACACGATACGCAGTGGTTGGCATCAGTTGCATAAGCCCACGAGCCCCCGCGCGGCTGACTGCACCTTCGTAGAAAGCACTCTCTTGACGTATCAGGCCGTTGATCAAGGTGGGATCTAAATCGTCGTCTAATCGGGCCTTTAATTTCGGATACCCAACCTCGGTGAGGGGAATACCCTGACGAAGCGCATAACGTGCTGCGCGTATTGCGTAATCTCCTCGTTCAGCAGCGTTGGCCAAGTCGCCAATGGCTACCCAGAGGTCAGGGTCCTTATTATTTCTGATAATGTAGCTTAAAAAATTCTTTACGAGTTTCTTTTCTCCAATTTGTGCAAGCAGCACCACTATCTGGATGATTTCTTTATCCCAAAATTCCGTAATTTTGTATTTTTTTAATTTGGGTTGCCTAGGCAAACTTAAACGTTCCTCTGGAGAAAGATGGATGGCTGCAAGCTGTCCATAAAATCTTGTGCTATGAGTAGCGGCAACCCGGTACCATTGAACGGCGATCGCTGCATTGCCCCCTGCATCAGCTGCACGGCCGGCCCAATATGCTGCCCGCGCTCTACTGATAGGATATCTTACCGAGGTAAAAAGTTTTCTAAAGTGCTTGAATGCATCAACGTTTTTTTTAAGAAAGCGCAGAGCAATCCACCCAGCAAGCCATTCCGCTTCTGCGCGTTCGGCGTCACCAGTTTGGCCATGGTCACTGATAAGATTATAGGCCGTTTGAATTTTACCATTCTGCATAGCCCAACGAGTAATAAGGAGTCTTTCAAGCCCCCATTTGGCTGGTCGCATAAGATTCTCTGTTGGTGCGGTTTTCAGCAGATCATACGCTGTTTTCATTAGACCATTTCGTCGACGCCATCTCACGCGATCGTAGATGAGACCAGAATCTTTTCTAAAATTTGCTGGCACCTTACCAACAGAATAGTCAACTCCGGGGCCCCGTCTTATGAGTTGAATTCGCGCTTGCCCCAGGTATTGTCGATTACGGTCGACAAGCCTCAATTGTCGCCTTGCAGCGTAGACATTGTCATCCCACAGCAGACGGTCAAGGCGTGCCGCATGATCTGAAACAGATATATATTTGCGGTATTTTCTGAGAAAAAACTGTGCTTCCCTGCGGCCGAAATTTTTATGTATCCAAGCCTGTTGTAACTCTGATTTACCGGTTTTTCTCTGGCCAGTATCTATTAAAGCTTGTGCCTTTCGAGCAGCTGCTAGCCCCGAAATAGGAGGGTATTTATCAAACCAAGATAGAACTGCTGTTGGCGATGAATCTTTTGGGAAACTTTCTTCTGCCCGACGGATTAGATATCGACGCTGTGGCCAAGACGAATTTTTGTCTAGGAAAGTAGCAATGTCAGTAAAAGTGGCGCCTGTCCTTGGTTCTTTCAGGTACATCCAGCGTATCGCCTTAGCTGGTAGCGTATTTTCAGCAAATCCAGCAAACTTCATAGCTCGATTGAACTGGCGGCGATGAGCAGCTTTGAAGGCTTTTTTATATAGTTTTACGTCATTTTCGCTTAAAATTATTGTTTTTGCTGCAGACTCCCGCAGTGGCTGGAAACCTGCACATAAAAGCAAGAGTAAACAGAAATTTAGGAAGCGCTCAAGTATATTGCGCAAAACTCAAGTCTCACTGGTTGAGGGTCTATGAACTTCCTTATAATATTGACTGCTTTGTATTTGGCAACATGAACAAAAGTGGATAATTAACTTTTTTAAGGTTTGTAAAAAATTGGAATACTTGCTGTTGGCCGGAATACGGCGTTATTGTAAATTCTTAGTGGGTTTAAAATCTTATAAGGTACCTGTTTAGCGATGTTTAAAGGATCGATGACTGCGTTAATCACGCCTTTTCGTGACGGTAAGGTCGACGAAAAAGCATTTCAAAGTTTTGTTGAGTGGCAGATAGAGCAGGGTACGCATGCCCTAGTTCCAGTTGGCACCACAGGTGAGTCGCCAACGCTTAGCCACGATGAGCACAAACGGGTGGTCGAGTTATGCATAGAGGCTAATGCCGGAAGAGTTCCGGTGATTGCAGGGGCAGGCTCTAATAGCACAGAGGAAGCCATCGCTTTTACCAAGCATGCAGAAACTGCGGGTGCGGATGGAGCACTGAGTGTGTGCCCCTATTACAATAAACCGTCGCAGGAGGGAATGTACCTTCATTTTAAAGCTGTAGCGGAGGCGGCTAATATACCAATCTTGATTTATAATATCCCCGGCAGATCAGTGGTAGATTTATCCATTGGAACTATGGCCAAGCTAGCAAATATTCAAAATATAGTCGGCGTTAAGGATGCGACAGCTGACTTATCCAGACCTCTAGCTGGTAGAATAGCAATTGGGGATGAATTCCTCCAGATATCTGGTGAGGATGCTACTATTGCTGCTTTTTTGGCTCAGGGTGGGCATGGGTGTATTTCAGTAACATCAAATGTTGCACCAAAAGAATGTGCGGATTTACATAATGCTTGGCAAGAAGGTAATATGGAAAGGTTCAACACTCTGCGAGATTTGTTGATGCCTCTTCATGAGGCTATCTTTTGTGAGCCCAGCCCAGCGCCAGCGAAATATGGTGTCCATTTACTAAGGAAATTGTCGTATGACGTTCGGCTTCCTTTGACGCCTTTGACGAAACCCGGCCAGGCAAAAATGCGTGATGCAATGGTCAGAGTAGGCGTCATCAATTAGCACTTATATTTTTTAAAATGAAAAAGAAACCAAGCGGACGGCAGGCTGAGATAAAGAATCGACGAGCACGTTTTGATTATTTTATAAATGAAACGCTCGAGGCAGGTATTGTGTTAGTTGGTAGTGAGGTAAAATCGCTGCGCGCTGGCAAGGCAAGCCTTGCTCGGGCTTTTGCAAGCCCGAAAGATGGGGAACTTTATCTGCAGAATTGTAATATTGACGATTACACAAAGGCAAACCAGTTTGGCCATGAACCGCGTAGGGCGCGCAAATTGTTGGTTCATAAGCGCGAGCGCAATCGTTTGTTGGGGGCCGTTCAACGCGAGGGCTATTCTTTGATCCCCATGAAGCTATATTTCAACGAACGTGGAATAGCTAAAGTCCAGCTTGGATTGGGAAAAGGAAAAAAGAAATACGATAAGCGACAAGTACAGAAAGAGCGAGACTGGAACCGACAGAAATCACGTCTGTTACGAGATGGTTGAGCACAGACGCCCAGCGTGTGGGCTTAATTTGGACCTCTTAAATTGAGAAGCACAGCATACACAAAATTTTTTGTTATTAATGTTGTAAATACTTCCTTTGATGAGCAGCCCCTCTGTATGTCGCCTGTCTAAAAATTATCCTTAAGCCTGCGGGTTTCTGAAAAAACCGTTAATGCATCGGCTTCCTGCAACCCAATAGTGGCTTGTATGTTTTTACTTGTCGGCCGCACAAATGGATTGGTGGCACGTTCCAACCCAATCGTGGTTGGTACGGTTGGTAGATTATTTGCTCGTAACGCATTAATCTCATCACTTCGTGCCTTGAGTCGTTCATTTGCAGGCTCAATCGTCAACGCAAATTTCGCATTAGCTTGTGTGTATTCATGTCCACAGTAAACTACAGTTTCATCAGGAAGTGTCATAAGCTTCTGTAAGCTTTCCCACATCATGGATGGAGACCCTTCAAATAAACGCCCGCATCCAAGAGCAAATAGGGTATCTCCTACAAACGCTATTCCTTCGGTAGCAAAGTAAAACGCGATGTGTCCCGAGGTGTGGCCAGGCACTTCAAGTACTTTTGCCTTCATGGCACCAAACGGAAATTCTTCGCCATCGGTTACTTGAATATCTATTCCGGGTATGCGTTCGGCATCATTAGCAGCCCCCACTATCGTGCACATCCATTGTTCTTTTAGTTGTAAATTAGCTTCGGTGTGGTCTACGTGATGGTGGGTGTTTAAGATATGAGTAAGCTGCCACCCTTTTTCAGCTAATCCGGCATTGATCGCGTTTCCATCCGGTGTATCTATAGATGCGGTCTGGCCTGTATCAGGGTCATGAGCAAGGAAACCATAATTGTCTGATCGGCACGGGAATTGATGGATGTGGAGAGGCATTTGCTGGCCCTTTAGCTAATTATTGCTAGATGTCAGAGTAATTTTTTTATAACCAAAAGTATTGTATTAATAACCTAATTGCATCTGTACATCCACAGGTGCTCATTGAGGGAGGAAAACGTGAAAGATAGCGCAGATATATTAAATGCAGATATTGAGATTGCTGATGTATTTATTCATCTTGCAAATGAAAAGTTAGAATCTGGTTTTGATCCGTTTAAAGTAAGTGCGGCAATGGTTCATGCGGCAGCTAACTTTAGTGCTTTTGCATATGCAAATGGAAATAAGGGACCACTGGATGATAAGCGATTAATACAAGAATTCCACCAATTGCTTTTGGGATATGATGGGCATCATCAAAAACGTTTAAAAGACGATAATGACAAAACATAAAGTGAACTTAGTGAGCCGATGGTTGGCATAGAAAGTTTTGGCAATCTTTGTTAGGAGATCGTATGAATAAAATAGATGTTGATCGTATTTTCAAGGCGAGCGGCACTGCTCCAACAGCAGCACTTGATGGAGAACCTCCTTTCTCGACACGTCCAGAATTGATTGGGACTTTTGGTATGGTTGCGTCCAGTCATTGGCTGGCCACAGCATCGGGCATGTCAATTTTAGAGAAAGGGGGCAATGCATTTGATGCAGCTGTGGCTACAACATTTGCGTTGCAGGTTGTTGAGCCGTCAATGTGTGGGGTTGGTGGCGAAGCGCCAATGATCTTTTGTGATGCGAAGACTAATAATATTCATGTGATTAGTGGGCAGGGAACAGCACCTGCATCAGCAAATATTACCGCATATCGCGATATTGGTCTTGAGATTGTGCCAGGTTCAGGTCTGCTACCAGCAGTAGTGCCCGGTGCTTTTGATGGTCTGATGAGACTGCTTCGTGATTGGGGCACGATGACTGTAACCGAAATTTTAGCTCCTGCCATAGAGTATGCCCGAAAAGGTTTTCCTATGTCCGGGCGAGTTTGTGCCACAATTGCGGGCTTGACCGAACTTTTTACTGAGCACTGGCCGACTTCTGCTTCTATCTATTTGTCTAACGGAGAAGCTCCTAAACCTTGGGCACGCTTCAAAAATCTTCCGCTTGCCGATTTTTTTGATCGGATCGCCGCTGAGTATGAGCGGGCTCGCGGTAATAGGGAGAGTAAAATTGAAAGTGTGCGCAATTCGTTCTACAAAGGGTTTGTCGCAGACGCAATTGGTCGTTTCGTAGCCGAAAATAAATTCCTTGATACAACAGGTGAGTGCCATGGTGGGTTTTTGACTGCGCAGGATTTAGCAGAATTCGAAACCTCCCTTGAAGCGCCACTGAGCATCGACTACGGCGAGTATTCTGTTTTCAAAATGGACTCATGGAGCCAAGGCCCAACATTTTTGCAACAGCTTGAGATGTTGAAAAACTTCGATGTCAAATCAATGGATCCAGATGGACCTGATTTCGTTCATACGATTACGGAGACAACTAAATTAGCCTTCGCTGATCGGGAAAAGTTTTATGGTGATCCAAAATTCGTGGATGTGCCTATTGAAATACTCCTTTCTGAAGAATACGGGCGACAACGTTCAAGTCTGATTACTGAACAATCATCCGGCGAAATTAGACCAGGTAAAATCGATGGATACGGTGGTCCTATAATATATGGGTTAGCTGATGGGAGTCGCGTTAGTGTAGGAGATGACGGGCGAATAACGAAGTTAGCAACAGCGAGTGGCTCAACTATCGATTCCGGCGACACAGTTCATATAGATATTGCTGATAAAGAAGGAAACATGATTTCGGTAACTCCCTCGGGGGGGTGGCTTCGCAGTTCTCCGGCGATCCCAGAACTTGGGTTTCAACTTTCTAATCGCGGACAGATCTTTACCTTGGATGAAGGTTCTCCTGGCGCCCTTGAGCCTGGGAAACGGCCACGCACTACCTTAAGTCCGGGATTTGCAAATCGTGCGGGTATACCTTATATGGCTTTCGGTACGCCAGGTGCCGATCGGCAAGATCAGTGGGCCCTACAGTTTTTCTTACGTCACGTAGACCACGATCAAAATATACAGCAGGCTATCGACGGCCCCACGTTTAATACGGATCATTTTCCTGGGTCTTTCTTCCCAAAACGGGCGAAACTAAGGTCATTGTCCCTTGAAGGTAGATTCTCACGTAAAACTATTTTGGAGTTGGAACGCCGCGGTCACATCGTAGAAGTTGGGGAAGATTGGAGCCAGGGAAGGATGACAGCGGTCGCGAGGGATGGTTATTATTTGAAAGCAGGGGCTAGTGCCCGTTATATGCAGACCTATGCTGCTGGGCGTTAAAAATAACTTTCTACGAGTGGGACTATTAGCAGGTATCTTGATATCGATGTTATTACCTAATTGTGCTTTCGGATCAGGTCTTCAGAAATTTGGGTGGGACAGCAGATTAATAATACTATTTTCGCCATCCACTCTAAACAATGACTTTAACTCGCAAAAACGACACGTTTATGAATCTATTGACGGCGTGGTTGAACGTCATATCCGCATTATAAAAGTGGTTGGTCGGGGTCCTGTCACGGTTGATGGTCTTATCGACACCACCCTTAACGGACCTAAGCTGCGCTCAGAATTTCGGATTCTGAGAAAACAGTTTTCTATTATTCTTATCGGTAAAGATGGAGATGAAAAAGGTAGGTGGGTAAGGCCGGTGAGCTTAAAAAAATTATTCGATCTTATCGACGAGATGCCGATGCGTATAAATGAAATTTACGAGCAAGGTGGTTAGGGAACCTATCAGTCAGGCGGCGTGTAGGGGTCAGCAACTCCTGGTGCAATTGGAGGATGCTCTTTTAAAGTCTGATTAAATTCGTGGCGCATTTTCATTACAACATTACGTACCCAATTTGCCTTCATCATCACGTTGGTTTGTTCTTTTGGATCCCAGATTAGATTGAAGAGGTATGGGGCTTCTAGATGGTGAGGCCCCTCATATACTTCTGGTTCCCAAATGAAATGCATTTTCCAATGTTTCCACTTAATGGCTCGCATCTCATCTTTGATGTAAAATAGGAAACCTTCCCGATTTGATTTTTCTTGCTTTCCGAAGAAAAAATCTAGCTGACAAACGCCATCTACCGGGCGATCGTTGGGTACCGGACAACCGGTGAGATTCAACAGTGAGGTATAAAGATCGACGATGTGAATAATTTCATCTGTAATCACACCCTCCTCGATCTGACCAGGCCACCTCATCATGAAAGGGACCCTTAGGCTTCCTTCCATAGCTGTGTGGTAGGTTCCGCGCCAATATCCAGCAGTGCCGCGCCATGGCTCGCGAAATTCAGGCCCATTGTCCGAGCCAAAAATTAGTATGGTATTATCTCGAATCCCTAAGTCTTCTATTGCGTCAACAATTAATCCAACATTGTGATCCATCTCGGCTAAGCTGTCTGAGAATTCGCCGTGCCCGGTCTTCCCGACATGGTCTGGGTGTGCCAAGCTTGGAAAATGCATTTGTGTAATTGGTAAATAACAAAAAAATGGCACACCTGAGTCACGTTTGTCCTTCATGAATTCTATGCTCTTTTCAACGCATTCACGATCAATAGTGCGTCTCGTGTCTTCATCTAAAACTTTTACCTTTTGTGCTTCTCCTCCGGCAACCGCCTCCCATATATATGGGGTATCCACGGGTGCATCTTCCCAGTATGGCGAAGTAGTAAACATCGCTTCATTCATAGTTCTGGGGATACCATAATACTTCTCAAAGCCGCGGTCATGGGGAAGCCGACCGGGTTGATCCCCTAAGTGCCACTTCCCAAAGTGACAACAAGAATAACCTGCTTCAGAAAGTAGTTCTGGTAGCAATCGTTCGTAACGCGTGAGGCCTTGAGGTAAATTTGCAGGTACTGACTGAAAAGCGCCGGTTCGGATTGGATGTCTTCCTGTCATAAGCGCTGAACGTGTCGGAACGCAATCACTTTCTACGTTGAAGTTGTTGAACTTAATTCCCTCGCTGGCAAGGCAGTCTATTCGTGGTGTCTTGGCACCCCGCAGCGCCCCGCCCCCGTAGCATCCAAGTTCACCCCACCCTAGATTATCTGCAAGGATTAAAACTATGTTTGGTTTTTTTTCGGCCATTATCACGAACTCCAACCTCAACAAACCTCATCAGTGCTAAACGAGTTTGTGGGGAAGAACAACCTGTATTTAATGGGGATAATTCTTTGACGTTTCAGGGGTATCGGATGTGACGTTATTCGACAACCCCGTTTTAGATAGTTTCCTTTAGTTCTAAAGAATAGGGTGGTTATTTATTCCCTTCGTACTTAGGAATAATGCTACACCGAACAGGAAAATTAAAAGGCCACCTAATAGAGCCGTCCCATTGAAAAAGTGGGTGATACCCATATCGCCTGTTGGCATTTTTTTCAGCAATTCTTCCGCAGTGGCGCGCGCATAAACCGCCAAAGCTGCGAGTGTTGAGACGGTAATGGCCGTTCCAAAAGAAATTGCCAATACTGAAACAATACCAGCAACCTTTAATTTAAAAATGGTTGCAAAAATCAGGACCAATACTGAGCCAGCACAAGGGCGAATGCCAATTGATAACACCATACTCAGAAAATTGACGATCGGAATTTTATCACTCGATGTATCGTGATCGGGTAGATGGGAATGATCACAATGGTCATGGTTGTGGTGTTTGCGCAGAAATCTCTTCAATGCTGCCAGCATAAAGATCAAGCCAATCATGGCAATCAAAACGTAACTAAACCGTTCAAGTGTTTGGGCGGTGCTATTAGCTTCTGCTAATGTAAGTTTAAGCAATCGTACTGTTATTTCGACTGTAATAATCGCAGTTACACCTTGCAATGCTGCGCTCACAAAAGACAAGACTATTCCTTTTTTTAGTTTAGTTTTATGTGTTGCGAGGTAGGTGGCGATGATCAGTTTTCCATGACCGGGGCCCGCTGCGTGAAATACGCCGTATAGGAAGCTCAGTCCTACGAGTGACCAAAATGCGCCAGCACTTTGTTCCTGTGTTATGCGAACTGCATTAGCCAAGCTTTGATGCAATTCACGCTGCCATAAACGCATTTCGCTGATGATTGTTGTAAGACTGGTAAAATATTGAGGCATCTCAATCATAAACAGGAATAAAAATCCCGTCATGAGAGTTAAAAGAAATACTGTCAAATAAAAGGTGCGCGCTTTCATTAGTTACATTCTACCTGCACTGCAGCACAACTTTTTCCGCAAATAGCTTGCCAAGCTTATTCCCGCCACTTTGCGTTTTATCTAAAGAAGCTGCAAAGGTTCTCATTTCCTGATCTGGATTAGCGCTTATGAGATTGCCGACGCAACTGTCGCCTTTAATCCCCACTAATTCGAATGCTGGCTCTTTTTCGACATGAAGTATCTCTATATAATAAGTAGGGTCGTATACAGAATAAACAAACTTTTGATTTTTTGGATCAATTGGCTGAGAAAAATTAAGTGTCATTCTGCTCCAAAAACGATCCTTATTCTTACCGGTTTTCAGCGTTCCTGAAGTAGCAGTGCTATGGTGTGAAGGCTTTATGCGCTTGCCATTTACGGTAACTTCGATGAAATAATTATGCTTTTTGAGCCTACTCGCCATTCCTTCCGAGAACTTTGAGTGAGCATTTTTTGCACCTTTTTTTTCTATCTGATTTACCGTAAGCGTTAAAAACGCTGAATAAATAGGATCAAAAAGCCAAAAAATCTCAAGTGCTTTGATATGACCATTTTCATTGAAAAGTAATTTGGTCTGCATATCAATCCAAACGTGGGGGTGAGCCCGTCCGTTTGAAGGAATCGAAATGACGAACAATAAAGCGAGTAGAGCCAGAAGACAACGAACTTTCATACAACGTAAATAGCCTGTTATACATTGCGCTTCCATGTGAATTTTCAAAAACTATGAATTTTTTAGATGTCTAATGGAGCACGGCCAAAATGTTTTACACAAAAAACGTTTGTATTCTGATAATGATAAATTCCATCGATCTCAGAACTCAACATCGGTCTTTTGAATGCTCGTAGATCTTTATGAAAATAATTTTCAGTGTAATAGGCCAGCATCAGTTTATAGAAACTTAACGACTACGGTAAAACCGCTTGAAGAGGTTAAATGCAATGTCAAACCCATTAGATATTCCTGAGGCGTGGGACTTTATTACCGACGTAGTTGTAATCGGTTTTGGTGGCGCGGGATTTGCGGTGTCCGTGACAGCGCATGACCTTGGATCAGACGTTATTTTACTTGAGAAGGCCCCAGAGGGTGCAGCGGGTGGAAATACCCGTGTTGCTGCCCAGGGGTATTTGAGCCTCGAAGGAGAGGAAGACGCAATCGATTATTTGACCGCCCTTTGCGGCCATTACAAAGTTCCAAGTGAGATGATACGTGTTTGGGCTCAAGAAATGTGTAAGAATAAGGAATGGCTGACGAGCCTTGGCGGCGATCCGCAAGAGCATCAGCATCCCCCGGCTGGGATTGAGTTTCCTCATTTGCGTGGTTCTGGTTGTGTCCACAAATTTCATGAGGGTGATACCTACGGTTATGGAAAGACTTGGGAGCTTTTCGAGCGCCTGACTAAGGATAGGGCTAAAAAAGGCGAACAACCGCTTCGCATTTTTTACGAAACTCCGGGTAGAGGTCTCGTACAATCAAAAGAAACAGGAGAGATAATCGGTGTGCGCGCTGAACGGAATGGGCTCTCTATCTCAATCAAAGCTCGTAAAGGGGTCGTTTTAACATGCGGGGGGTTTGAGAATAATCAGGGTATGATACGCGATTATTTGCCTGGCATGCCGTATTGCTATACGACGGGATCTCCCTATAACGAAGGCGATGGTATCACGATGGGTCTGGCGGTTGGCGCCGACCTTTGGCACATGAACAATTTTGCTGGTCCGGCTTTGCAATTAAAAGCGGAGGGTCATCCGACGACTTTCTCAATGCGGGCCCTGCACTTCTCAAAAGAAATGCAGGGAGGTATGATTGTAATAGGCGCTGATGGCAAACGTTTCACTGATGAGAAATACAAAACCTGTCACGGGAAAATTCCGCGAAATGGTACTTATCAGCCGCTTCCAACCCCGTGCCCAATTCATATGATTTTTGATCATGAATTATTTTGCGCGGGGCCACTCTATGACATGCATCCACGAAGCGGATGGACCACTGTAATGGGGCGATACGACTGGTCAGATGACAACGAAAAAGAACTCAAAAATGGGTGGATAAAAAAAGCGGACTGCTTTGAGGATCTAGCAAATGATATCTCGCTTAGTCCTGAAGTTTTGAAATCAACAGTCCAACATTGGAATGCAATGATGCGCGATGGATGCGACAAGGACTTCGGCCGAAAGTTAATGCTGAAGCCTATCGGCGCAGCTCCATACTACTCCGTAGAGCTCTCTCCTACTATGCTGAACACACAAGGAGGACCGCGCCGGAATGAAAACGCAGAAATAGTTAGGCCCGATGGTAGCCCAATAGGACGTCTTTATAGCTCCGGGGAATTGGGCTCAATCTATAGTAATTTATATCAGGGGGCCGGAAATATTGGCGAATGCCTGGCTTTTGGGCGCATTGCAGGACGTAATGTAGCTATGTTAACTCCTTGGGATTGAATTTTTGAAGCGATAAAAGGAAGAAAAATGAAACTTATTGGTCTTTATCGGTCGCCATATGTACGTCGAGTTGCGGTCAGCCTTAATATTTTAGGTATGGAATATGACAATGAGGCTGTAACTCCATTTGAGTCTCCGGAGGCGGTAAGTCGATATAATCCCTTAATTCGAATTCCGACGTTGATCCTAGATGACGGAGATGTGCTCGTCGAGAGTTATGCAATTCTCGATGCGCTCGATGATATGAGCCCTTCTGAAAAGCGGTTAGTGCCATCAACCGGCGATCCCCGCAAGCATGTAATGCAACTGTCTGCAATCGCCACAGGTACAATGGATAAAGCGGTTTGGGCTGTCTATGAGGGACGTTTTCATCCCAAGGAAAAATACCATAAGCCATGGGTAGAACACAATGATGCGCAAGCGGACAGCGGCTTGGCCTATCTCAATGAGGCTGTTTTGAAAGCAGATTGTGGTGAAAATGGATGGTTAGGCGGGACTGACCGCATTAGTCAAGCAGATATAAGCGCATCTATTGCATATAGTTTTACTGCCATGGCACGACCTAAGCTCGGCGTTGCAGATAAGTACCCGGCGCTAGATAAATTTGCAGGCCGAATGGAGGCCCAAAAAGCATTTTCATCAGCATCGCCGCAGTAACAAGATTTGAACGATGCATCGCTAAATGTTAAAGGTATACCTGCACAGGTAAAGCATGTTCAGATCATTTTATGATCGCTTTGCCGTTGTTCAAAACGACCACATCATTTCGGTCTGGAACGGTGGCGCAAAATATTACGGTTTTTCCATGGCTCCAAATTTTTGTGCGAATTGTATCACCCGGGAAAACTGGTGCGGAGAAACGTCCTTCCATACTTATGAAGTTTTGCGGATCATAAGCGCAAGTGGTTTTTACAAGCGCATGACATACAACCCCAAATGTCAACAAACCATGAGATATGGGTCGACTAAAGCCAGCACTCTTTGCAGTGTTCGGGTCCGCATGCAATGGGTTGTAATCGCCACTTAAGCGGTAAATTAATGCTGATTGAGCCAAAGTAGGTAAATCACAAATATGATCAGGTTTATCTGAGGGAATTGCTTGCGGGACTTCAATAGGTCCTGAGGGCCCCCCAAATCCACCATCGGCTCTACAATAGGTTGAGGCACGGATAGTACAAATCAATTCATCATCCTCAGCGTGGATTACATCTCGGATGCTTGAAATAAGTGCGCCACGCCCTTCGCCTTTGTCAATGATCGTATCAACCTTGGCCTGTCCGACAAGTGTTCCTTCCGTCGGGATCGGCTTATGAATAGTGAATGAATTTCCTGCATTAACTAATTTCAGATAGTCAACGCCGGTGTCAGGGTTCCTCAACCAATTGCCAGGATATCCAAGTACTGACGCCATGCTAGGTAAGGCAACAAGGTCTTTTTCGTACACAAAGCGTAACTCATTTTCGTCTGTTGGGTTTGCCCCGATGCCAACGCCAAGTGCATAAAGAATAAGATCCTTAGGTGTTATTTTTTCGCGGGTTTCGTCAAATTGCCAGTTTATTAATTTTTCATAGTCTATAGCCATTTTAATAATCCATTTGTCGCGGTACAGGCATTTTTCTTCAAAACAACTTTACACAGGGTCCCATGGGAAGATGTCGGCAGTTCTGTCAAGGGGCAGGAAGTTATGTCGCAAAGCTGGCACAACTCTCTCAGCTATTGCCGCGGGCGTCCAGCCTTCAGCTGTCTGCATTGTGCGTAGGGGACGTGGCTGACTAAATAAGTGGATTTCGTTGTGCCTAGTTGCGAATACCTGTCCCGTCACATCTCTGCTCATATCGGAGGCTAAGAAAACTGCCATCGGTGCATTTTTCTCGGGTGTCACCTGTTGTCGTTGCTCTGCTCGTTTTTTCTGTTCCGGTGTTTTGGTAGGCACCGAACCAGTCATGCGGCTCCATGCAGAGGGAGCAATGCAGTTAGATCTTACGTTATAACGAGCCATATCGAGTGCGATACACTTGGAGAAACCAACAATGCCGAGCTTGCAGGCGCCATAGTTCGATTGCCCAAAATTTCCGAGTAAGCCTGATGTTGAGGTCATATGAATAAACGAACCGCTTGATTGGTTGCGAAAGTGTGTAGCAGCAACACGGCTTACATTGAAAGTACCTTTCAGCATGACATTCACCACACTGTCCCAATCTTCTTCTGTCATTTTGTGAAAAATTACATCGCGCAAGATGCCGGCGTTATTTACCACCACATCAATCTTACCAAAGTTATCCAGAGCAGTTTCGATTATGTTTTCGGCCCCTTTATAGGTTGCAACGGAGTCGCAGTTTGATACTGCTTTTCCACCAGAGTCGTTTATGCCATCGACCACTGATTGGGCTAGACTGGTATCGCCCCCTGTACCATCAAGCTCAACACCAATATCATTTACCACTACCATCGCCCCGTGCGATGCGAGCAATTCTGCTATCGCTTTACCGATTCCCCGTCCGGCGCCTGTTACAACACAGACTTTTCCATCACACATTTTTTTTGGGTCAATGGTGTCAGCTAACGTTTGATCGGTCATGTTTATCTCCTTTAGTGTGGTGCATTTTGTTTTTGAGTATCGGTTATTAAGAAAGCCATCAATCTACGCATCAGAAGTCTCATGTCTGTGGTTATGATAAGTTTTAGCAATGTTACGATCTCTAGCGATGATTAAATCAATGCATATATAGATGTTTCTGGATTAAGCTGCTAGTTTCACTCTGATTGAGTTCTTCTTCTTGGAGTATTTGTTAGCAGGGGGAGATAAACATGCCCAACTCAGTAGAAACCAGTTCAAACTTTAATCCAGAGGCGTTCGAAGCAGTCAAATGGGAGCTTCGTAAAAATACGGCCTACATTACAATGTCGCGTCCAGAGGCGCGAAATGCATTAAATATCGCAATGCGAAACGAATTGATGGCATGCTTTGATGAGGTTCAGGAAAACGGGCAAATCTGGCTTGCAGTACTATGTGGGGAAGATCCCATCTTTTGCGCGGGTGCCGACTTGAAAGAAAAACTCAATCTGGCCCGTTCTGATGGAGACAAAGAACGGTCTCGTTTGTCAAATGAGCTCTATATGACTATGCGTCGCTGCTACAAGCCGATTATCGCGGCCATCAATGGAGGTTGTATCGCGCAAGGGGCTGGGCTCGCTTTGCTCTCAGATATTCGTGTGATGTCAGATCAAAGTTTCTTTTGGTGGCCGCAGGTTATGCGCGGGATTTCATCTATGTCTGGGCCTTTACTGCTGACTGAGGCGGTTCCGCCTGGTTTTGCCCTTAAATATTTACTTACAGCAGATAAAATATTACCGAATGAGGCACTCCGCGTTGACCTCTGCGCTGAGGTTGTTGAGCATCACAATTTGATGTTAACAGTCGATCGATGGGCGAATAAATTGCTGCGAAATGCACCGCTTTCTTTACAGGCAATTAAAGAAGTTGCGGTGCGTCGGCGAGGTATGTCAATTGACGATGCTTTTCCTGTCGGACGAAAAATTTCTGAACGAACTATGGATTCAGAAGATTCATTAGAAGGGCTTAAGGCTTTTAAAGAAAAACGGATGCCTATTTGGACCGGTAAATAAATAACGTTCTAGATGCGCATCACACTTTCTATCATTTTTTAAAGTCAATAGCATTTTGTATTGTCCAAGCTTATTCACAATCGTTGATTTTCGAGTGTTGTAATGGCCGCTCTCTGAAATATATTTTAAGAATAAGCGTGCCACTCGAAAATATTATCGCTAGGGTGAGCCATGCGATGCTGTACCCAAAATGGTCTACAATCCAACCAAAAAATGGTAGCCCAATTCCTGCTCCCGCACTGGTGAATATTCGGTTAGTGCCGACGGCTGTTGCGGTAAGTTTTTTATTGGCTGTCTCAACGCATACCGTTTGTGTAAGCCCGACATAGCCGGCAGTAGCAAGCCCAACTGGGAAGGCGAGGGCCAAAATGATATAAAAATGCCAGTTAGGCGATGCTACTGCCATCCCAAATAATGATGAAGTACCTAACGTACCAATTATCAACAAGACTGGTTTTCGTTTGGCTGCAAATAGATGATCGCTGATTGCGCCCCAACTCAACCTTCCGATTGCACTTGCGGTTTGAGCAATGCTTAGGCAAGCCGCTGATAAGGTCGGATCGGCACCCAAGGCCTCACGGCAAAAAGCGGCGATATTTGCAAGCATGGCATACATGGACGCTTGGAAAATTCCAATTGATGCGTTGAAAGTCTGGAGGTTTTTGTCACGTATTACCGTAAGCATCCCCTTTAGTGGAGATGTTTTCGGGCTGCTAGTATGGTAGGGCAGCAGAAATGCTAACCCGGCAGCTGTTGCTATCATAATTGAGAATCCATAAAGAATTTCGGCGCGATTAGAAATACCGATTAGCGCTCCTGCAACCATAGCCCCTAACACCCCACCCAACGGAACTCCAGTTTGTTTTATGCCCATTGCTGAGGCCCGACGTTCCCGAGGGAATATTTCAAATACAGCCTTACTGGTACACGGGTTCACCAGTCCATAACCTGTGCCAAGCATAAGCATTCCGAGGCAAGCCGTTCCGAAGGAACTAGCTGCTCCTATAGTTGCAGTCCCAGCTGCTGCTAACAGCATTGAGGAAGCAAATACGCGGC